>Ga0214544_1000681_pt1 | contig 65252 bp, 38 predicted proteins | sample CNSS3metaG_FD_160074 | JGI IMG/M metagenome (GOLD analysis project Ga0214544, IMG submission 160074) | Root nodule microbial communities from cowpea collected in UCLA plant growth center, Los Angeles, California, USA - CNSS3 | ecosystem: Host-associated > Plants > Roots > Nodule | place: USA... | reverse complement strand
AAAAAAAAAAAAAAAAAAAAAAAAAATATATATATATATATATATATATATATATATATATATATATATATATATATATATATATATTACAATATTCTATGTATGTTAAATTAATAAATATCTAGAAGCTAAAAGCTAACAAAAGCTATATACATTGACGATGCATCAGCTCCTTCAATATATTTATATATATATATATATATATATATATATATAAATAAGGTGTTTATTATTCAATATATATATATATATATATATATATATATATATATATAAATTTATAAATTTTATCTACTAACTAAAAAACTATCTTAATTTAATTACTTTATCCTTCCATTTATATTTTTATTATTTTATTTAAATATTTGTTATCATCATTATAGTAGTACTTATTAATTATTATCATTCTTTTTTTCTTTATGACTTCATTATTTCTAATAAAATAAAATTTATAAATAATGTGATTGTAATAAATTGTATATTATTGCATTATAAAATTTATGCAAGTTACAATTCTTTCCTTCTTACAGAAATTTCGTCGACGAAATTTTGCTTTTATTTACTAAAACAAATGAGGATAAATTCCTCTTATTTTTTCTTCCAATTCCCATGTGGTATCTCTAGTAGTTTCATTCCAAATGACTTTTACCATAGGAATTTGTCTACCTCTTAGTTCTTTGACCTTCTTGTCCAAAATCTGTATAAGCATTGCGTCAAATGTAAGGTTATTCTTTAATTGTACTATATCAGGTCTTATCACATGAGATGGATCAGAAATATATTTTCTTAATTAAGACACAAGAAAGACATTATGAAGGTTGGGAAGGAAAGGAGGTAAGCAGATTTCATAAGTAACAGCACCCCTCTTTCTAAGAATTTGGTAAGAACCAATGAATCGTGGAGTGAGTTTCTTTGATTTCATCACTCTACCAATTCTAGTTATTGGTGTAACTTTCAAGAATACATGATCACCTTTTTGAAATTCAAGAGGTCATATTTTCTTGTTAGCATAATTGTTGTCTACTTTGAGTTGCTTTCAATTTGTCCCTGATCATTTTGATTTTCTCTGTTGTTTGTTGAATCATGTCAGGACCTAATACTAAGTTTTCACCGGTCTTAAACCAACACAAAGGTGCTCTACATTTTCTCCCATATAATGCCTCATAGGGTGCCATACCTATGCTAGAATTTAAACTTTTGTTATAGGTGAACTCAATCAAAGGTAGGCATCAGTCCCAACTATCAGAATTTTCTAACACAAGCTCTCAACAAATCCTCCAAAGATTGAATGGTTCTTTCAAATTGTCCATCAATTTGAGGATGATAAGTTGAGCTAAGGTGAAGCTTGGTACCTAAGGCTCGATGTAAACTTCCCCAAAATTTCGAAGTAAATCTAGGGTCCCTATCAGATATAATACTTATTGGAACTCCATGTAACCTGACAATTTCTCTTATGTACAATTCAGTCAAAATCTCCAATGAATACCTAATGTTAATGGGTAAGAAATTATCAGACTTTGTTAACCTATCCACGATAACCCATATGGAATCAAATTTTTGAAGGGTTAGTGGTAAGCCAACTACAAAATCCATTGCTATACTATCTCATTTTCATTCAAGTATATCAAAGGATTGTTCTTGCCGACTTTTGGTGTTCTATCTTAACTTTTTGACAAACTAGACATTTTGCGAAATATTGTGCCACTTCCTTTTTCATTTTGGGCCACCAAAACATTTTCTTGAGATCTTGATACATTTTCGTTCTGCCCGGATGCATGCTTAATTTGCTTTTATGTGCTTCCTCTAGAATCAATTTCTTAATTTCTTCATTGTTGGGTACACATATCCCATCCTTAAATCTCAAAGTCCTTGTCCTATCTATGCCAAATTTTCTTAATCCTTTTGAACTATATATTTCTTTTTCTTTTGAATGAGTTCATCACTTTCTTGTGCCTCATGTATTTGCCTATGCAAGTTGCTAGTGATCTGGATGGAGTTTAATTGAATTTTATCATGGCTTAAGGTGAGTGAAAAATTCATGTCTAAATTTTTCTAAAAAATTCATTTCTTGAATCATCAGTAAGGAGACATGTAAAGATTTTCTGCTTAAAGCATCTGCCACTACATTTTCCTTTCCTGGATGGTAATGCAATTCAAAATCATAATCTTTCAGAAATTTCATCCATCTCCTTTGTCTCATATTTAATTCCTTGTGGTCAAACAAGTATTTGAGACTCTTATGATCACTAAAAATTTCAAACTTACCACCATAGACATAATGTCTCCATATCTTAAGTGCAAAAATAATGGCAGCTAGTTCTAAATCATGGGTTGTGTAATTTTTCTCATGTGTTCTTAGTTGCCTAGAACCATATGCCACTACTCTTCTATCTTACATAAGAACACATCCTAATCCAATTTTAGAAGCATCGCAAAATATAACAAAGTGTCTAGTAGGATCAGGTAATGCTAAGACAGGAGAACTGGTTAATCTTTTCTTGAGTTCTCGAAAACTATTCTCACATTTTTCTGTCCACGCAAAAACTTTGCCCTTTTTGCTGAGTTAGGTTAATGGCATAGAAATTTTAGAAAATCCCTCAATGAATCTTCTATAATATCTTGCCAAACCGAGAAAACTGTGAATTTCAGTCACTGTTTTTTGTGGTTCCCATTGTAAAGCTACTTCTACTTTGGTTGGATTCACTAACACTCCTTCTTTGCAAATCACATGACCTAAGAATTTCACTTCTTCTAACCAGAATTCATATTTAGATAATTTCATACAATTTTTTTTCTTTCAAGATTTGCAATACAGTCCGAAGATGCTCCTCATGCTCCTCGGGAGTCCAAGAATAAATAAGAATGTCATCTATAAAAACAACTACAAAGTGATCTAAAAAGGGACGAAAAATTCTATTCATATATCCATAAATATTGCAGGAGCATTGGTTACACCAAAAGGTATCACTTGATACTCATAATGACCATGTCTAGTTCTAAAAGTACTTTTTTGAAAGTCTTCTGTTTTTACTCTAATCTGATGATATTCGGACCTCAAATCTATTTTAGATAACATAAAGGCTTCTCTCAATTGGTCCATCAAGTCATCTATTCTACGAAGAGGGTATTTATTCTTTATGATACATTTATTTAATTGACGGTCTAAAACTTCCATCTTTATTCTTAACTAATAAAACTAGAGCTCCCCAAGGTGACACACTAGGACGAATGAACTATTTTTCAAGTAACTCCTCCAATTGTTTTTGCAGTTCTTCTAATTTAGAGGGTGAAATCCTATATGGTGCTATAGAGATTGGTCCAACTCCAGGCATCAAATCTATGGAAAATTCAATTTCTTTGTTGGGTGGTAAACTAGGAATATCATTGGGAAAGACTTCAGGAAAATTTTGAACAACTGGAATATTTTTCAAATCAACTTCCTCTTTTATTTCCATAGAAGATAATAACAAGTACCCTTGAATTTTATTCACTAAAGGCTCACTTTTTGAGTTGGAAGGTGATTTCAAAAGATTATCAGAGTTTGGAAATATTATTGATTTCTCAGCACAATTCAAAAGGACTTGATTAGAAGATAATCAGTCCATACCTAAGATTACATCTAATTGAGATAAAGGTAGACATACTAAATTTACAAGGAATTTTCTATTCTTAATGAATATTGGACAATCTAAACAAACTCTATTGACAATTATTGAGTCATTTGTGGGAGTTGAAACAACCAAATTAGTTTTCAGAAAAATGATCGACAGATTAAGGTGTTGAACACAATAGTGGAAATGAATGAATGAGTTGCACCTGAGTCGTACAATACATTTAAAGTTTTTCCTTTAGTAAAACACATACCTTGAATTAGATTATGGTTTTCATCGGCTTCAACTCCAATCGTGGTGTAGACTCTTCCTGTTGTGGTAGGTCTTGTCTTGGTTGCAGTTGGATTGAAATTTGGCTCCTGTTGTCCACACTCAAAGAATAGGTGACCAGGTTTTCCACACTTGAAATAAATTGGTCCCTTAAGATGACAATTTTTAGCATGATGACCTTGTCCGCATTTAAAGCATCTAATATGATCATATACATGTCTACTAGAATTTCCTGATGAAGATTGATTGGATTGGGTCCTCCATTGTAGGCGATTGTAAGATTTTTCCTCATTGCGTTTATTTTTATTTGTCTAGGGTCTAAAATATTTCGGTTTGTTATTTTGGTTGTTCTCAAAATCTTCCAAAAATCTACATTGTGAATAAGCGTAGGAAAATCAACAATTTCTAGTATCCTTACTGCTTTTCTCAATTCATCCCTAAGTCCATTTTAGAATTTTATACACTTCATTCTCTCCTCTGGGTGATAAAAGAAAGAAGAGTATTTCCCTAATTCTTCAAACTTAGAACCATATTCCCCTACTGTCATATTTCCTTACCTCAATTGCATGAACTCTATTTCTTTTGCTATCCTCACATCATTTAGGAAATATTTCTCTAAAAATCTTATTCTAAATACTTCCCAAGTAATGATTATTCTCCCCCCTTCAAGTAATCTCCTAGTACTAGCCCACCAATATTCAACTTCTCCTATCAGCATAAATACAACATAATTCACCTTTTGGTTGTCAGCATAATTCATAACTCAAAATATTTCCCTGTTTCTTTAATCCATAACTCAGCTTTTCTTGGGTAATATGAGGAGATAAGAAAAAAATAAAAGTTAAAAGATAGAATGATAAATGTCTCCTCCCCTTACCTCAAAGATTGAAAAAGATAAATGCATGTTTCTCCTTTTTATACACTCGCACTGTTAGCACTTTTTTTTAACTATGCCTTCGTTGTTTTTATTGTTCACTTCTCTGTATTGCTTCCTTTCACTCTCACGGTCTTTCATTTTTCTTTTAGCCGTTTGAATCTTTGTTATTTATAGACATCTAAATCTATACATACATATATAGATACACTTTTGCATTCAATTTCTTTAGATTTTGGTTAGATTTCGTTTATCTCCATTCTGAAATTTTTATCCAAAGCTCTTAAGCATTTAATGTACTGATGCTTTGTACTTAAGTTTTATCCATCGACATTCTATGTGATTAAGCCAAGCAGTGAAAGCTATTATTATATTCCCTACATATTAAATCCTTACGTATCGAAAAGAAAAGAAAAACTAACGAAAAAAAATAAATATATATATATATATAAATAAAAGGAGTTGATGCATCGTTTTATATATATATATATATATATATATATATATATATATATATATATATATATATAAAAGGTGTTTATAGTTCAATATATATTTATAAATTTTATCTACTAACTAAAAAATTATCTTAATTTAATTACTTTATCCTTCCATTTATATTTTTATTATTTTATTTAAATATTTTTCTTTATGACTGTCATTAATTCTAATAAAATAAAATATTTATAAATAATCTGATTGTAATAAATTGTATATTATTGCATTATAAAATTATGCATGTTACAAATTTGGCTGATGTTAATGAGAATAACTTCAAAAAACAATTTGTATAGTACCTTCATGTTCAAATAACTTAAAAAAAAACAAATAGCAAAAAAATTATAATGGGTGAAGGAAAAAAGTGTAGATAAAGAGGATGAATGTGAATGAAGAAAATAAATGTGGATGAATAAGATTAATATGGATGAAAGAGATGAGTGTTGAGACGAGGGTAAGAATGTGGATGAAGAAGATGAGAAAAAAAATGTAAATGAAGGAAACGTGTGTGGATGAAAAAGATGAGTGTGAAATGAAAGAGACAAATGTGGATGAATGAAATAAGTATGGATGAAGGAGATAAGTATAAGGAGATTTACAGTGGCGGAGGATCATTGGGGCAGGGGGTGGCCATGGCCCCCCCTCCCCTTCCCCACAATTTTTAATTTTTTATATTATATATATTAATTATTTTCAATTTTTTAATTTTTTTATTATATATAACATATAAAAATTGATAAAAATTAAATGAGATATATTTTTATTTATTTTATAAGGCATAATATTTAATGTTAATAAATATTAAAATATAAAATCAAATGTAATAAATAATAAAAATATTTATTAAGATATTGTTTATTTTCTTTTTCATTGTATTTTACATTTTTTTCACAAGTTATATTGATTTCACATTTTCACATGTTTTCTTTTCATTTTGAGTATGGATATAGGTCATCTTTAATTCTACACATTTAGATTAAAAATAATCTCTAAATTAGCATCAATTAAGTTGACGCTAACTTAAAGAAGTATAAATATTAAAAATGATTAAGTATGTCTTTTGTCTCTCAACTTTCAAAACTTTCAATTAAGGTTGAAATTACTTCATCTTCAAAATTTTGATCCAATTTAGTCTTCCAACTTTATAAATGCGTGAATTTAGTTTTTTTAACTAATTTTTGTTAAGTTTTTAACTTTCAAACACACTTTATGATAACATTTGAGTTGTTTAGATAGTTTGACACATTTATGATACAATGTTTGAAACATCGAATCAATTTAGCAAAATTTGGTTAAAAAAACTGAATTCATTTATTTTTAAAATTAGAGAACTAAATTGGATTAAAGTTTCGAACATAGAACAATTCTAATCTTCATTGAAAATTAAAGGATTAAAAACATATTTAATCTATTAAAAATAAATAAGACTAACATATGTTAAGCCAACGCCAACCTCATTTTAGTTAATACAAATATTTATTTTAGGTAAGTTAACCCTAACATAAATATTCATTTAATTAAAATTTTAAAAGTAATTTTACGATGCTTTTTTGTAATTTGTATAAATAATAACATAGCATTAGCTTCACCTACTTTTATAACATTGTAATTTGGTTGACTTTAATATTTAAAAACTAAATTTATATTTTCTTGTAATGTTAAGAGGAAAAATAAAAGTGAAGAACCACATTTTAATATCACAAAATCCTGAATAGAAAATGTACTTGATCGAAGCTATTTTAGTATGGAACTAGACGATCTCAAGAACCCTATGTGTCGATCTTTTCTCCGCTCCTCTCCGGACTTTTCCTGGATCTAAGCCAGAAGAACTTCATACCATTATGTCTCCATGGCCTTTTGCTATGTGGGGTATGGACATCTTAGGACCTTTCAGTCCTGGGAAAGGACAGGTCAAGTTTTTGCTCGTGGCAGTAGATTATTTTACCAAATGGATCGAAGCAGAACCTCTCGCTACGATCACGGCTCAGCAGGTACAAAAGTTCGTTTGGCGCAATCTAATCTGCAGGTTTGGCGTTCCAAAAACCATCGTAACAGACAATGGGCGACAGTTCATTGATAAGGGGCTGGCTGACTTTTACAAAGGACTTCATATTCACCATGTTACTAGTTCGGTAGAACACCCGCAGACAAATGGCCAAGCAGAGGCTGCAAACAAAGTCATATTGAAGGAATTAAAGAAACGACTCGGGGATGCAAAAGGCACCTAGGCCGACGAACTACTAGAAGTTTTGTGGGCCTATCGCTGCATCCCCCAATCCACGACTCAGGAAACACCATATAGCTTGACATACGGGGTTGACGCGATGATTCCTGTTAAGATCGGTGACACTTCACTAAGACGACGGCTCTTTGATGTTAACCTTAACAACGAGAGCATGCTCATCAACCTAGACTTGCTCCAGGAGCTCAGGGATCGTAGTTGCATCCGGGAAGCAGCATCCAAGGCTCGAGCTCAACGCCGTTACAACTCTAAAGTCAAGCATCGATCGTTTCATCAAGGAGATTTGGTTTGGCGAATGGCTAGTAACGCACGAAAAAATGCAGGCAAATTCTCTCCTAACTGGGAGGGCCCATTTCGCATCTGTGAAGTCGTTGGCAAAGGAGCTTACCACCTTGAATATCTATCTGGGAACCCTATACCAGCAACTTGGAATTCGTCACATCTAAAATTTTATTATAGCTAAGACTATTCATGTGTCAAGCGATGTACTCTTTCCTACCTCGATTTTTTTTCCCTAAGGAAGGTTTTTGTCGAGGAGGTTTTAATGAGGCATCCTTGTTACTAATAAAGTATTTACGTTCCTTTTATATTGTTTTGCAATTGGATTATTTTTCTCACACGCTAATGTTGTTCTTACTCTCCCAAGGGCTCTGGCAGCCTCGTTAACCATGACGAGCCCTCCCCTCAACTCTTCACCATGGGTCAGGTAGTATCATTAACCACGATGATCCCTCCCATACACTGCCACTGCGCTCTATATAATGTTAAGTTTTTCCCATATCACGCCAACAACTACCTTCGCCAAGTGCTCGGCCATCGCGGCCGAGAACATATCTCCCCCTGTGGCCAACACCTGCTCTTGCTCGCATGCTAAGGGACGCCGTTATCGCAATACAAATGCTGACGTGCCCCTGTTGAGTTCAGTCACAGTACATATACGACAGTTAATTTCAACATCAGATAATATCACACAAACATAACGGTAGTTCATTACAGACGTCCTACAAATCATAAATGTTCAGCATCTGACTTAAAGACCTTTTACACAACACAAAAAGTCATATTAGCACACAACAACATCACACACACAAGTTCATCATATAGACGGCGACGATGACACCTTCCCGGGATCGCTAGCAGCAGCTTTGGCAGATGCTATGTCATCAATACTCATCAAGACCCATCATAAACATCCTTCTCGATGCTAATAAGATCATCTCCTGCATCAAAGTTGAATAGGTGGGCAGTCTGACGAACGACTTTGTAAAAGCCTTCCTCATGTTGAGCCATGACGTATCCCTCCAACTCGTAGATTCGCTCCAGGGCCGCAGTATGTTCGGCCTGTAAGGCCGCCAATCTCTCCTCTAACCTTTCCAGCGCTGTTTGCGATTCTTCATCCTTCATTTCCAGCTCTTTGCAATGCGCTTTCAGTGTATTGCGTTCCCCTAATAGTTGGGACCGCTCATTTTTCACACTTCCCAGTTGTAGAGACACTTCTTGCCTTCTTTGATTTGCCTCTGCCAAATCCCTTTGCAATATTTGAATTTCACCAGATAGCCTACTGGAGTCTGGCAACTTGCTTAACACCGTCTCCAGGTGCCGTCCCATTACCACAACTCTCGCTTGGAACTCGTTCAGTGCATACAGCACGGTCTTTGGACGGATGGCCGACACTATCTCCGCCTCCTCTGGGGACAAGGACACCTCTATGCCCTCATTTATCTTCAATTGGGAATCAAAGAGGGCCGATAAAGCATCTTGACCTCCTTCTTCAGCATTCTTCGTCTTTTTTGGTGAAGGAGGGTGGGGGGTTCTTGGTTTGGAAGGCCTGTCATGACGTTTACCCCTCTTCTTTTCAACAGGTGGGGGTAATAGGTCCCCCCTCTGTGATGACCCTTCTGCTGCCATCCGCCCAGCACTTCCACCACTCTTTTTCTTTTCTTCTTCCATTCTCTTGCGCCTTAGTTCCAGGTAGATATCTTTTCCAGAGCCACCAGCTGCTGCCATGATACCTGCACAAGCATAAATGCATCAACCACCATTAAAATCATATCCCTGGCATTTAGCCAAATAAACATACATACTGAATAATTCATCGCGTGGATGGGTGGATCTAAATACACCAATAATTTTCTTTGAAGAGAGTTTCTTGGGCAGTTGGTCCAAGTAGGACAGTGTATGTCGGTCTTCAGGGGTTAGCGACTCTCTCGGCCAAGTACGGTATGTGGTAGGGGATTTGGTCCAATAGAAAGGAAACTTAGGCGTTCCATCATCACAATAGAAATACTCAGTCTCGGCGGACCTAATAATGACTTTAAAGAATCCTGTCTTAAATCTCTTAAACGATTGGGTGTACGTCGCTAACAGACACTAGTGACTTTGACCTACAAGGGACACCCAACTAGCTAATTCCCCTGGCCGAGTACTATAGTACTGTAGAAAGACTTGGGGTGATGGTTTTAGATGCAGCACGCGACAAATTAGTCTGAAGGACTGCAAGGCAGCCCAACTGTTGGGGTGCAATTGACTAGGAGCTACATTTAACACCCTTAATACGCCCATCGTGAAATCGTCAAACGGCACGCATACATGTAAGTCGGTAACCAAGGTTGAGTACATATAAAAGAAATCATGTGAATGACCCTCACGCCCGTGGCACACACTATCCCCTCTCTTAACCCGCTCAACACTCACAATACGCTCGTCGACAGTATCTGCTATGATATCAACACGCTTGCGCCAGGTTGCTAGTTCGGCGGATCGGGTGAACCGCAACAAGGGAAGTTTAACTCTAGGGTCTACCCAGTCATACCCTGGCTGATGTAGGGCCGCATATTCCTCGGCCCCTACAGCACAGTCGCTATCCTCTGGGGATGTTACACTGTTCGACGAATCAGGTATATCCCGCTCCTCGTCTGACTCACTACACCTACTAGAAGCACAATAAGCCGAAGGGGATGACATACCTGGGGAAGCTGCAACTTCTTCGCTTGGGGGGACCTCCCTTCTCAAAGCACGAATCCCTCTCAATATGGGCCCTCTTCTTTATTTATAGGAGCCCTAAGGTACCAAGTGTACATAGGTTATGCACGGGTTCCGATGTCGCCATTATGGCTTGTATCTCGAGCCCCGCGCTACTCTAACTCTACCTCTAGAACCTACACTCCTAGTTTCGTTTTGCAGCGCCGTCGTACGATTAATTACTCTTTCATTTATGTTTTCATCCAGACTCTTGTTTCACTTCGTTTACTACGAGCCTGGGGGGGCTAGTGTATAGGAAGTCTGGGTACATCCCATTAGTTAGGTACAATAGGGAAGCTTGGGAGGGATGTACTCGGCCACGGACACGACAGGAAAGGGTGTTACTCAAGATAAGGCACAGTCGGTAAAAGAGGGTTAGAGTGGTGTGGTCAGAGGCATGTATCTCGGCCCAGGTGCCGTAAACACCACGGCCCAATGGCTAGACACATTTCAGGCACTGAAGTCAGGGAGTGGCTTGGTAGGGTGGCAGGCACGTGTAGGGTGGAGGCCGAGTAGATGTCGGCCCTTGGTGCCTGGTACATCTCGGCCCAAGGGTCCTGATGTGTAATGGGCCAGCAGTGCAGAGGGGTAGACCCATCCCAGTCATGACAAAGATAGCACACAGGTCCAAGAGTTCGGAAGTCCAATGGAATGTAGAAATGTTACCGTTAAGGTCTGGGAGGCAGTTACTGTATTGATTAAGATTCCTTAGTGTTTAATGGGAGAAGGAAACCACTATGTAGGCAATAAAAGTGGGAATAATGCCAGGTAGTATAAAGAGATATTTTTACTGTCTAATAAGGGGTAAGTTATCTGAAGCTAATATTTTACAGAGAGTATCTGGGGTTATTGCTGACTTAAGCATCGGAGTATTTGCAGGTACCCACCCTTGACGGTGATCCAGAGTCAGCTGTAAGGAGAAGAGACGTGAAGTGGGAGGAAGAATACTGAAGGCCTTTGAGATCGCTTGGCTCTTACCCTTACAAGAACACTATTATTTGCATACTGTTCGCATTCGATGATCAACTCTTTCCTTTCTGACTGAGATTATGTGCATCAGTTCTTTCCTTATTAACTAAGATTGCGCGCGCGGCTCGTTTGTACATTGTCAAGGATCAGTTCTTTCCTTAATTACTGAGATTACGTGCTGCTCGTCTGTACATCATCATCCTTACCCAATTGGCCACTATTGGGCCAGGATATACCCGACTAGGCAGCGGGCCGAGATGTACCTGACCTCTACACCATGTTGGCCCATTTTCCTTTGCCTGATGGGTTTGCGCACACATCTCCTTCTCTCTCCCTGAGGTCGAGATGTGGTCAGCCTTTCCACATACAGATGGGTCGGGATATGGTCGGCCTGTTACCCATACAGAGAAAAGAAAAGATTGATAAAAAATACAATAAAAAATATGAAATTGAATAAAGATATAATCCTAAAAAAAGATTAAAATGAGAATTACAAGTAAATAAAAGAAAAGAAAAATAATGAAATTTAAAATTAAAAAATATTAATAATATTTTTAAATATTTTTATTTAAATTAATATTTATAAATATTTTAATTTGAAAAATATTTTTTTACATAAAATAAAAGCATATTTGTTTATTATTTAAATTTAGAAAATTAAAATAAAAATATTATTAATATTTAATATTATGTTACATTTTTATCCTTTACATATAATCTACATAAATAAAATAAATAAGAAATTCTCTGGTATACTATATCTCTACACTTTTTAGCATATATTTTTAAAATCCTAAAACTCGAATAATATTAATAGGTAATGGGGAGCACAAGTAAGTAGCGTCAGAATTCATAGTAATAGGAAAATAATAGATTGCCTATGTTTTAATCATCGCTGTGTTATATGTGTAAATCTTTTACTGAAAAGTTCTACCTTTCTTCCAAACAAATATTTATAGTCAAACTTTTTCAACCCTTTATTATTTCTTTAATTTTATTTGTTCCATACATTTACTTTATTCGCTTTTAAGATAACACCTGTTCTCTCTAGAATAAATCAAACGCACCGACCACATACTTTTCTTATATCTTAATCTAATCCTAATACTATTTATAAGGAAATTCTTTTAAAAATCCTAAGACAATAAATAAATAAATAAATCCTTTATAAATTAAATTTACTTTATATATAAATTAATTTGTAAAAATAACTTTTATATACATTTTTTAAAATTTATACTTTTAACTTGTACATGAACCAATTTAATTTATGAAAAAATATAAATTTATTTTTTCTTTATATTACCAACAGAAAAAATGACAAGGATTATGCAAGATGACACATTAACGTAAATGCATAATATATAATAAGCAAATCCAATCAAATCAATGAGCCCACTTTGGTTTTCCCACGAAAAGAAACCGTAAACAAACCAAAGCAGCACATAGGAACTCCTTGAAAAGATCAATGCAAAACCACGGCAAGAGAAAGTTCACTCTGCATCATCTTTTTCTTCTTCTTTACTTTCATTATATAACCATTCAAAAGCCTTTTTCTTGTTTCAACAAACCAAGAGCATTTCACTGAGTTCACAGCGTATACTATAGCACAAGAGTGTTGCATTGCACTATGTGGAGGTACATCAATGGAAGAATATCCAGAAGATTTTTATCCACTTCTTGTTCCAGTGCCCGTGGTTGGTGGGACCATGTAAAACCAGCCCCAAAGGACCCCATTGTCAGTGTCAACGAGGCCTTTCTATCAGACCCTTTTCCCCACAAGATCAATCTTGGAATGGTATATGCTTATATATAGTTACAGTATATCTATATCTGTTCATGTTTCATGTTTTGTCATCACTGACTTTTTCTGATCTTCGTCTTTGTAAGGGAACTTACAGGGGTGATGATGGCAAACCTTTCATTCCTCAATGTGTTCGTGATGCAGAAAAAAAGATTCAGAGATGCAAATTGGAGTGAGTAATCTTGGATTCTCCTTCTTCTGTTCTAAGGGTGATCTTTGGCTAGTGATGTTTCCATTTTCACACCAGAATTTGTGTATCACACTCTATCAACAGTAGTGCTTCTATGAATATGTTACTACTTTTCAAAAACGAATTAACGTTATATTTATTGACAGGGAGTTAAACTGTTCCGCAGTGAGAACAAAATTTGTGGAGGAGTGTGTAAAATTGGCATATGGGGATGATTCATATGTTGTAAAAGAAGGATTTTTTGCAGGAGTTCCGACTCTGTCTGGAACTGCATCATGTAGGCTTTTTGCTGAATTTCAAAGACATTTCTATCCTGAATCTCAAATGTATCTACCAGACCCTACCTGGTCAAAGTAGGTTCTTTTCCATTGGATTATTTTTTGAGATATTTTCGTTCTTTCAATATCTAATGCATGAAGTTTGCATTCTGCAGTCACCACAATATATGGAGACAAGCTGAAGTTCCTGTCGAAACTTTTCACTACTACCATCCAGATACAAAGGGTTTGGATTTTTCTGCACTCGTAAGTGATGTCAAGGTAAAAATAAGTAAGCTTTGGTATGAATTTCATGCTTCTTGTCTCTCAAACAAATAAATAAGCTATACTTTTAATCTTCTCTTTTTATTCTGTGTTGCTAATTTCAGAATGCACCAGATTGTTCTTTCTTCTTGCTTCATCCTTGTGCCCACAATCCAACTGGTGTTGACCCTACTGAGGAACAATGGAGAGAAATATCATACCAGTTTAAGGTGAAAATGAGACATGAGATGCTTCAGTATAGCTTTTTTCTATAAATCTAAATCAATTATAATATTATTCTAACTTATTTATCTTCCAGGTAAAAAATCATTTCCCCTTCTTTGACATGGCTTATCAAGGATTTTCTAGTGGGGATCTTGACAAGGATGCCATGGCACTTAGAATTTTCCTTGAAGATGGGCATTTAATAGGATGTTCTCAATCATTTTCAAAGAACATGGGATTGTCCGAACATAAAGTTGGTTGTCTTAGGTAAGAGAAGTCCTATACACAAGTGATTAGATATTTAGAGGCATAGGATGTGCTATGTAATGTAAAATAGAAGTTAGATATCAAATATGTTCCATGATGCATTTTTTAGGCAAGGATCAAGTACATGATATAATATAATGATAATATAACATGAAGCTCAACCTCGTAACAATGTTTCCTTAGTTTTATTGTTTTACTTTTCACGTTCTTATCAGCTTTAGTAATCTACATTAAAATCTATAACAGTGTTTTGTGCCAGAGTACAAAGCAAGTAGCTGCACTTAAAAGTCAACTGCAGTTGATGTCCCATGCAATGTATAGCAGCATTCCTTTTCATGGTATTTCACTAGTTGCTAAAATATTAAGCGACCCTGATGTAGAAGCACTTTGGAGGAAAGAAATAAAGGTAGTATTCATCTTCTTAAGTCCTTGTTAAGAACTAAAGGGTTTGATATACCTATATCAGAGCCTTTAGTTCTTAACACTCCTTTTAGTAACTTTTCTTTTCTAAATCAATTCAGGATCTAATCACATTTTTTGGCAATGCTATTTGAAGGTCATGGCTAATCGGATTGAAGCAATGCGAACTACCCTTCGACAATATCTTGAGAACTTGGAATCACCTTTCAACTGGAAGCATATAACTTCTCAGGTTTTGGATGCTTGATTAGTTACCTTATGCTTAATGAATCATATATTATAACTTTAGCTAACAATTGTACACTTTGATGCAAACACATGCAGGTTGGCATGTTCTGTTTTTCTGGATTAACACCCGATCAGGTTAAAAAGTTGGAGAAGCTGTTCCATATATACATGACCCTTGATGGAAGAATAAGGTATTCTTTAAAGGAAATACTAAAATTCAACCATAGTTACTACGATTAAGCTGTCAATTTGTCTTCTCTTCTTTTATTACTTCGATTAAATATGTTTTTAGTCTCTAAACTTGAACACAAAATTAGAATTCGTTCATGTTTTAAACTGATATACTTTTGTCTCCAAACTTTAAGAATGAATGGATATAATCCCTTTAGTCCAACAACTTTAACTTCTTTTTTTTGTGTTATACAGTGTTTTGGGTTAGCATTTGAGTCGAAACGTGTCAAATTGCGTAAACATTTCAAATGTCAATCTAGAACATCATTTAACATGTAAAAAGAAATTAATATTGTTATGTTGAAAGACTATATTCATTTATTTTTAAAGTTTAAGCATCAAAATATATCAAAGTTTAGGACATTGACAAATTCCAATTTTTCATAAGTTTAGGGACTAAAAATATATTTAATATTTCTTAATTTGATAACTTTGACTTCACTACAACATATTCTTCCTACATAACTCCTTGGTGATACTTGCAGCATGGCAGGTGTGACCACAAGCAATGTGGCTTATTTGGCAAATGCAATACATCAGGTGACCAGAATCCATGAAGAAGCACTAAGCTCATGTTACGTTTAGAACTAACAGTTCATCTCTACCTCATTCTAATCATTGGATATACACAAACCACTAATATACTTCTGTAATTCTCTATATACCTGGCATACACAAAGGCCGATTAGGTGAAATACTTAATTCGACAATTTTGTACTATGTAGTGATTATTGTAAAAATGTAATTTGTAAATACAGCCACATATTGAGTGGTGATAAAATAACGCATATGCTTTGAAAAAATAGGTGTCCATCTTGAGTTCTTAACTTGCAACTGCTTTTGACACTGCTTTTCTTCAAGACCATCTTGGACAATATTTTTATCCTTTGACTCCTATGAAATCTTCAGTTGGTGAGGCCAAGATAACATATAGGGAACTTGTTAAAGAAAAGAAATTGAATATGAATCATAATCACATAATTGAGCTGAAAGTCTGGGGAACAGTGTGGTGTAGCATTTTAATGGGTCGAAACAGACAAAAGGAAAAGAATATTCTGCTTCTTTTGCCGGTGAATAGGGAAAGAAAAATCTAAAATTGGGGTTGATTACTTGTTCTTGGTGATCTTCTTCGATCGCTGGAAAATCTTAAGGGGCCATATAATTATAATATTCCAGTTACTTTTAAGTTATAGAGACTAGAATTATTATGAAAGTGTCACAGTTATAAGTTAATAGTTCTTTGTGTTACTGATATTTTACACAATATATGGCCCATGTGCACATGGAACCTGGGACAAGATAAAGTCACTACCAGCTTCTCTGCCGACAAATTAGCTTAAACAATTTCAAACAAGTTTCAAGTTGTTGGTACTCTCTAATCTCTAGTTCTGGTAATGTGCTATTGCATTATACTAAAATGTCGGTTCTGAGATGTTGTTATTAACTATTTTTATAATTGTTTGAGCCACAATAAATTAATAATACATAGTTAAATTGGAAAAGACTAGTTATTTTTAGTAGGTACGTGTCTTTGAAGTAAATACACTAAAGACAACAGTGGTTACTGTTGTTTTATCTGATGTAATGTTAAATCTGTATTTGTAACACAAGGGAAATGTTAAACCAAACGGAAACCCAAAGTATATGTAGTCTTTCTTTACCAACACGAATCAGAAACAAGCCAAATTAGTTAACTCTGAAATGATTCCAAATGTTGCAAGGCAGATTATTATTGGAACCAAGTGTTGCTTCACATTCCATACAAAAAGGACTAGAAAAACAAATTCACTATCTTAATATTCTTCGTCGAAGCTTGTGCTACGCATTGATTTAATTCTGATCTTATAATCAATTTTTCAACTAAGCATGTGAACATCTAATTGAAGTCATGATAGCTAGTATTTTTGACACGATTCATTAAATGATACTTTTTGATTCCTAGGCTAAAACTAGAAGCATATACAGAATTTGGAACTGTGAAACATTTTCTCGTTGCAATTTCCACCAGTTCTTCTCTTTGCAATAAATAAAATCATTAAAGACAGACAAAATAAACACCCTATAGTAGAGGTATTGGTGAAAAGATAAAGCATTGGTCAAAGATGCTGATTAAGGTGTTTCTCCTTCCCATCCCTCAAAGTAAAAGTGTGGTGTAATTAATTATGTACAAGTCAATCAAATGCTTAAAGATCATTCAGCTGCAAGTGGATTAGTACTAAACTTTCTACCACTAAATGTTCTGTTATTACGTGTTTTATACGTTTATCACCACCACTACAATCACAACCACAAAAGTAATGTATACGGTTCTGTTTTGGCACATTCTAAGAACAAAAAAAAGGGACTGTGATAATTTCAAACTGCACAAAATGTTTAAGATACACTCACACACCAGAAAATATATGTCCTTGGAAGCAAGCTTGTAATTTGAGAGGACAAAACTCTCAAAGACAAATTCTAGCATAGAAAATATATTGTCCTCTAAGAGAGTATAAGCTAGAAAAATTTACAAAGAAAAACTATATAAGCAGCACATTGTCCTCTTCAGATCCAAGGCCAAGCTTTGATAACAACGAGTACCTTAAGAACTTGAGGCTCGAGGAATGGTAAAGCATAACTTGGAAGAAGGTGAACTAGCACCACCTCCTTCATTATCATTGGATGATCCATAGCCTAAGAGCTTCTTCTTTCCGAACTTGGCCATAGGGACAACTTTGGAGGAGTTTGATGATGATGACCATGAAGAGTATGAGGATGAGAGAATCATTTTCTTGAGGTTAAGTTTTGGTAGCAAAGTGAGCAAGAGATTGGATTTTGAGTGCTTCTTCTCTTTCTTTTTGTAGGCACTGAAGTTAAAATGATAAGAAGGTGGAGGAGTAAGAGGAGGGAGAGTGTCCTCTGAGAATGTGTGTTTGGGTGTGCCTGGCTGAGATTCCCACACAAATGGCACAGCAAGGGCCATTCTGAAAGAAGGGTTGGCCATGGAACTTTCCTTTGAGAGTAGCCTGCAGAAGAATTTGTCATCTTGCTTGATTTGAAGGACACTCTTCTGATGTAACTCGGATTTAGCGTTAACCATCTTTGCTTGATTGGAACCGTACGAGTTGTTGATTTGAGTTTTGCAGAGGAGATAGAAAAAGGTTTTGGCCTGGTTTCTGGTTCAGTTGCAAATGAAGTCATAATAGCTTGTGTATCCTTTTATATCTAACAGTGTACCTTAACTATGCAACTTGTTGTTGACAAATAATCGGTATTAACTTCACACTTTTAAGGACAAACCTTCCAATTTTCTGTACCTAACTGTTTTGACCATTTGTCTATGTTTTATTACACTGTCTTTGAGCAAAATATGAGACCATGTCCTTGTGTTACTCCCTAAAACAAGACTATTAAGACAAGCGTTGTTCTTTTTCTTGTGTCAAAAATGTGAACAAACAATGTTTAATCTTCTTGTAAACTGTATATAATCAAATGATCAAAAATTATCCTTCACATACTCATTTCTTTCAATTAGGAAAAACAAATCTGAGTACAAGTTTGTTAGGTCATTACATTATATATACTTCAAACTATTGGATTTTTTTAGAGAAGGTCACTCGGGAGATACTATACCAATGAACCTAATTTACATATAAGGGATTGATACTACCTCTAACCCAAAACCTTAAGGTAATCGGTCTATGGGTCTTCATTTTTATATGGTGCTCAACTTTCTCAATGTGAAACTTAGACTTACTCTTGGATTCCCAACACAAACCTACTAAGAAATGGATTTTAAACTTAACTCAATCTTAAAACATCGACTTATGTAAATTTGCTTTATATCTAATCGATATAAGATCTCTAATACTCTCTCACGTAGAAACATATACATTTTAAGTGTGGAACTAAACATTAATGGATAGTGTCATAACAAATGACCCGATAAGCCTAATAAACAACACATCTCACTAAGATAGGTTTCAGATGACTCTGATACCATCTTTAAAAAGTGAACTTTAAGTATAATTTAACTTTACAAAACCGTTATAAGTAAGGTTTTACGCTCACTTTCTGGAATTCTCTAATCAATTGAGATCTCCAACAAAACTCTTTTTTACACGGTGACCTTGTGAAATATATGATACAATCTTCACCAGCCGGTTAAAGTCGTTTCATAGTTAGTTGGTTGTAATCTTCAACTGAGAAATGGTAAGTAAACCATCCAAATTTTCAATGGAGAAATGATGACTAAAACATGATGATTATCTCCCAACTGGCCTGTGGTACATGCTAGCTTTTGATTTCTGGTATACTGAGTTAGGACCCTACCCTAAACATGTAAACAAGGTTATGTATGTATGCAACATTGTCCACATTCTCATGATGAACCACTTCCTTTCAGGAAAATAGATACCATATACAGTCCATATAGGTTAATTAATTTTTTTCATAAACCTTTCAAAACATGAATTTCTTGATCCAGCACCTAGAGGAGGAGGTAAGTTTAGGGCTTGAGGTCCTATAGACCAATTGTCATGAGGAAGCAGCAGCACCTGAAAATGGTCACTTTAAAATGAACCTAACATGGGACGCACGTGCCACATGAAGGGACATACACATACTCTACTCTACCCTTCTCTCCTCCTGCATTAAAATTATCTCGTATTAAGTGCTACCCTCACATGCAGCTTCCATTAATGGTGAGTTCAGAGTTTGATATGGCCACATGGGTTTCTTTTACATAAAAGAGACTTTAGATATATGGGGGTATGGTGCTATGATAATGAATGAGACCTAACTAATTGTGTTAATGGGAAGATGACCTACCCTGTGGTCCTACCCTCCTCTAACTATTTTTGCATACTTGACACATTTTTGTGGGTTGTGATCACAGTGTGGCACCTGGACAAGTTTTGACACAGACAATTTTCTGTGAGTTTCATGTAGGTGTAGGTGTGAGTGGATATGCATAATAAGGTAGCTGCAATTTATGTAATGGCTGAAGCATTTAAGAAAGCTTCATTGCATGATTTTATATCTAATGATTAGTAGCATTCACTAGAACTATCTGATGGTTGTGTAAAGCTATCAGATATTATTAATACGTGCCTTTCAACAGGAAACTCTGGAATTGTCTTTCTGTGAAATTGCATTCCAAGAATGTATTTTGTTGGTGCAACAGGTAAAACGTCTTTGCAATGGATAGAGGTGCTGATTTGAAAGGGTGAAGTTAGAAGCTTTCATGATCTTAAGCGTATCCCACCAGAATTTATTATAGGGTTAAACATATTTTTTTTTCCTTAATTTGTAGGAAAAATTAAAATTAATCTATTTTCAAAATTTTGATCTAATTTAATTTTTAACTCTAAAAATATATAAATTTAGTCATTTAAATTAAATTTATTATATATTTTAAACACTTTTTATTTAATATTGAAGTGAAAATGTGTCAAACGATATAAACAGTTAAGTGTTATCATGAAATATGTTTAAAATGTCAAATAAACTTGAAATTTTAAAATTTTTCAGTTAAGTATGGTGATTAACTTTGTAACGTGAGAGTTATATTATATTGTGACTCTTCATAAATGTCTTCACATAATACAAAAATATAAAATTACAAAATATGAAATATGAAACTATAAAATTATGAAAAGAAATTTATAGAATTATCAAATTGTAATTTTTTTTTGTAATTTTATAATTTTATATTTCATAACTAACTTGTTATATATTTAATATTTTTGTAATTTATATTTCTTTTATTTTAAAATTTATAAATTTAATTATCATGTTTAATTTTTAAATATTAACAAAATTAAAACACATTAATTGGTAAGTTTTTATTGTAAGTAATTTACTGTAATTTGAAACAAAATTTACTGTAAAAATATAAAATAATTTACTGTAAAAGGTTTTTATTTATTTGCAAGTAATTTTATAATTAAAAAATAGTTAAGCTTAAAATAACGATTAAATTTAAAACAACTATCACTTAAAAAAATAAAATTGATAAAATAAACCTTTTAATTATAAAATATATTTATTTATAGAATAAAATTAAAAAACAAAAACACAATGTATATAAAAGGTATATAGCGGAAAGGAACAAGAGTTCTAAGACTCTAAACAAAACTATCTACAACCACAAGCTACTCCTACTGGATAAACTCGTTGTTATTCCCACTTGCGCTTCCCTCTACTCACACATTAAAGTAATCATCGCAAAAGAAATAACAAAGACATAATACATAATCAACTGAAGGGTAAGCTAATGTATATAAAATCACATGTCACATATTAAAAGCATTCAAATTCAGCAAGACAACATGTGATCAAACAATTTCATCACAAACAATGACTCTAGATTCAATGATTCAGATCTATGCAATCAACACTAGACTCATGGTGATATGCACTTGTGGTGATTTCCAAACTCTACAGAGTTTGACCTCAATGGGTTATCATCTAACCACTCACAAGGTAAGCCCCCTTCACACCTAGGACTTTATCCAATTCAATGATTGGACCTCCTGCATCTCTTCACGACATAACCTACCCTCTATATTTGAGTGTGAGTAGTTATTAGAGAAAGTATATCACCATAAAGAATCCTTATGTTATTGCATTTACTAGAATACCATCAATTAGAATTTCTCCATGAAATTCCATAATGTATATCTCATTCCATGTTTCCAAATACCCAATACATTCCATTCATCATTATCAATTAAATATAGAACTCTTCATAGTAGAAAATGGGTTTATTGATATATGTTCTGACCTTGGAACACTCGCTCAACGAATTCATTCTCTCGATGGGCGAAACACCAGTTTCGACCAGCGACCAAATGGTCGCCCAATGAGTATTCCATTGGGAGTGCATGGAATTAAATCCCTCATAAATCGTCCAGCAAGTAAGGCTCTTCCAGTGAAGCATGAATCAGAGGCATCTTTGTTTTGGAAAGTCGCCTGGACGACCTCAATATCAGAGCTGTCCCTGATGTATAATTCGCCCAGCGAGTATTTACTCAACCAACGAGTCTGCATAATTATGCAGAACAGACGTTTCTACATAAATTTGCAGCCATTACCAATCCACTTCCTTAGAGAATCCTCACAAACATTAGACAACATAAAAGCTCAATGCCATATTATTATCATGTAAATTGGTACTAGCATAAATATCAGATACAGACAAACTGCAATACAATACTCAATTCAATTTATCCCCAATTCTCATACTTCTTAACATCAATTTCACAATCAAGAACTCAATTTAAATCATGAATTCTATAAATTAAATAATCACACAATCTCTAAACAGCGAAATTAGTTTCTCTTACCTGTGATTGACTCAAACGATTACGGAGTAACCTAAAACCCTTACTACTATCGATGCTCACAATTCAACCAGAAACATGATCATGGAACATCATTAGAATCACTGATTAGCAGGGATTCTCACAAAAGACTCAAAACTCACATGCGATGTAGAAAGTATCACATGTAGAGTTTTAAGAGGATTGACTGAGAAAAGAGTAGAAATGCAACTTACTCAATTAAGAAATCTGATAGGACAGACTCGAAAATCTCGCCACGGTGGTCACTCTGGCAGTCTTTGATCTTCACAAAGATGAACATATAGTGAAAGGTTTTAGAGATAAGGGAGAGTTTTTTTTAGAAAACAGATTCTAGAGACGAAGTGTTTTCTAAATAATGAAATCTTTTTATGAAATTTCTATTTATATATAACATTTTATTATTAAAATAATAATAGGATCTCATTATTTTTTAACACTGCCACTCTTAAAATATGATTTTTTAGGTTCTCACAATTTTTGTAAAATTAATTTATAAACTATTTTTTAAATATATACATATATATATATATATATATATATATATATATATATATATATATATATTTCTATTATACCAATGGAAACAATTAGAAATATTTCATTTAAATCTTTCTTGTTCTTCTTTTCTTTCATTTTTCATTCTCCTAACATTATGAATTAGAAGAAATTTCATACCTTGAAAGATTACTCAAATTAACTCTCTTGTTATAAATAATCAACAAAAAAATATATAATTATTAAAAATTAAAAAAATGTGAATTATTAAATTTATCCTGGAACGCACTGATTGGAAGATTCTGTACACAACAATATTAGTGGGTGGTGGGAGGGCAGAAGATGTGTGTGATCATTATTTTCTAAGCTACAATCACAACTGTGGGACATTTGATATAGTGGACTATGTTCAATTTTGAAGAAATAAATGAATTTAATAGAAAAATGCTTTTAATATACACCTCACATTCATTTCGTAAATTGAATTTAATTAAAATGTTAAACATTCAGTTTGATAAATACTAAAACAGTTCTTATCAGTATTTTAAGAACACAGATGAAAGAATTAAAAATAGAAAAAAATATTAAAATACGTTCTTTGTGAATTTTTAATGTATTATCAGGTTTTTCCATTTTATTAAAAAAATAGTTTTAAAATATTATCTAAGTAAAAAATTATAATTAGTTTATAAATTAAAATTATATTCTAATATTAATTAGCAAACCTATAAGGAACTAGTATCTAATTTTATGATTAAACTTTTAAATTAAAGATCTAAATTATTATTATTATTTTGTAATTATTGGTGTCATCTCAACCTCCTCTGTGTTGTTTCTAGGGTTAATTATGTTTTTGGTTTCTTAATTTGCAATGAAAATTGAAATTAGTTCATCTTTGAAACTTTAGACCAATTTAGTAGCTCATGCGTGGATTTAGACCTTTTAACTAAATTTTGTTAAGTTTATTTGATATTTCAAATGTGTTTCATGATATTTCCTTAGCTAGCGTTGAGGCGGAAAAATGTCAAATAGTATAAACAACACAAATGTTATCATGAAGAGCGTTTGAAATGTTAAATAAACTTAACAAAATTTGGTTAAAAAGACTAAACTCGGGCATTCCTAAAGTTGGATGACTAAATTGAGCCAAAGTTTCGAAAAGGGACTAATTTCAATGTTCTATAAAAGATAAGGGACTAAAAACATATTTAACCCTTTTTTCTATGTCACTAACTAGACATTTGGTCATCTCTTCCTTTATTTATCTTTTTTCTCTTATATTTGTTTCATTATTACTAATTGTATCTCCATGATAATTAGAGGTATCAATTTGGCCCCTAGCCCATGGGCCAGCCTTGGCCCACCCTTCATTAAGCCCCCTTTTAGGCGGCCCCAAATGAGGGGGCCAAAAAAAAGCCCCAGCCCCCAAAGCCCACTCTCCAATGGGTTAGGGTTAGGACTAAGGTGGGTTAGGACTAAGGTGGGTTAGGCCCCCAAATAATACTACATTAAGCCAGAATCAAAGATCAAGTCGAGCGACCCAGATGAGTCCGAAGACCTAGACACGCCCAACAAGCCAAACTAACCCGACCACTCGGACAAGTTCGAAGCCCCAGACGGGCCCGATGACCGATACAAGCCCTATAATCTAGACGAGCCCAAAAACTCAAATGGGCCCAAAGACACGAACCAACCCAACAAACTAGACGGGCCTAAAGACCTAGATGTACTTGATGACCCAAACGAGTGCAACAACACGAACGGGCCCGAAAACTCGGACAAACTTGACGACCCATACGGACCCGATGATTAGGACGACCACGACGACACGGACGAGACTAACGATCTATACAGGCCAGACGACCCAAACAAGCACAACGATCTGGATGGGCCGGACAAACCCAACGATCTGAACGGTCTCGACGAGCTAGATGGGCCCGATGAGACGGACAGACACAACGAGACCCGTACAGGCCTGACGACCATACGGGTCCGACCTCCCGAACAGTCCTGACGATCCAGACGGGCCCAACGACTCGAACGCGACTAACGACCCAAACGGGCCCGATAACCCAGATGGGTCCGACGATCCAAACGGACCCGATGACCCAGACGGGCCTGACGACCTAGACATGCCCGACGATTTGGACAGACCATTCCATGTCATTTGGCCCGTCAAGGTCATAGGGCTTGTCTGAGTTGTCAGGACTATCTGGGTCGTTGGGCCTATTTGGATCGTCGGGCTTGTGTGGCCATCGGGCCCATTATAGTCGTCAGATTCATCTTGGTCATTAGGAGCGTTTGGTTCGTCGAGCTTGTCAAAGTTGTCATGTTTGTCCAAGTCATTGGGCTCGTCCGAATCGTCAGACCCGTCTGAATTGTCGAGCCAATTCGAATATTGATAATGTTAATTTTTACCATTATCCAAGCTATATTTCATTAGCAAAATCATCTCTTCCAAAGCTTTTAACCTACTTAATCCTCAATTTTACCTTACTTTTGTAAATAAATACATTTTGGGTTACATTTATCTAAATATACCACTAATCCCCATTTTTTGTGTCCTTTTTGTAGATGGGAAGCTTTGTCCAAAAATCCAGATTAATGAGTGACCCGGAATAGCAAGGAGAAGAAGAAAAATGTCAACAGGAAGCGCCTGGCGACACGAAGCAAGCGCCAGGCGGAACAGACCGCCAGTCAAGCGCCAACCAAGCGCCAGCCAGGCGCCCCTGTTACGAACCGCCTGGCGGTAACTGGACACCGCCGGGCGGTAGCTGCCAGTTTTGCCCACTGTTTGCTCGATACCGCCTGGCGGTGAGACCCTTCCGCCAGGCGCCTGTGTTCGCTGATGTGGCAAGTTGGCTCCTTTTCTTCTGTTTTCGCGAGGGGAAAAGCATCTTTGGCATTTTGGAGGCACGAAGAACACATTTGGAGAGCTTGGAGGAGTGCTAGGGCTTGTGGGAACAGCTCCATCTTCCTCTTTGTATCTCTTTCTCTTCCATCTCTTCCATTTTTAAGCTTGAGCTCTCCATGGCAATGGAGAGCTAAACCCATTTTTGTTGGGGTTAGATGTAGCCACGAAACTCTTGTGTAAATGCAAATGTTTTGATTATATATATGACTCTTTCATTAATTGCTAGTCTTCTTATTTCTTCACTTAAAGCTTGCATTGATTTAGCCATCTCTTGCATGATTTTTGGTTCATTGGGTGTGAAAATATCTTTTGAAACCTAGATTTGGAATAAGAGAACTCAATGGAGCTTGTACCTAGGAATGGGGCTTGACCCATTGGTTGTCTTAAACCTTTGTGCATAAAGCAAATTTGCTTATTAAGAGTTCAAGGAATTGACTTTTAATAAGGAAATTTAGGCTCAATCTATTAAGGAATTAGGGTTTGAGTAATATTGTGGGTTGGCATTAGCATATTAATGAAGAGGATGTTAAATTGTAGTTGCATGAGAGCATAGTTGGTGAATTCTAACTCCGACAATATCAAGTCATATCATTTCTAATCTTTTCCATTCACTAAGTGTCTTTAACTTCCAAAGTTCAATTTTAATTATTTATGCAAAGTTTAATTTCATACATTGAAACTCAAAATATGGATTTATTCATTAGTTTAAATTAGTCACTAATTATGCAAATATTTAGTATACACGTGTCTCTTGGGAAACGATATCCCGGTCTTATCGGTTACTACTTGCGCGACTTGGTACACTTGCCAAAGTCTTAACAAGTTTTTGATATTCGGGCCCGTCTTTATCGTCGTGTTGGTCCAGGTCGTTTGGTCCGACCGGATGGTAGGGCCCATTTGGATCGTTGGGTTGTTCCAGTCGTCGAGCTCGTTCAAGTCATTGGACCCGTCAGTGTCGTCGAGCTCGTCCTGGTCGTTGTTCTTGTTGGGTTGTCAAGCATGTCTGGGTCGTTGTACTTGTTCGGGTCGTTGGGCCCGTCTAGATCGTCGGGCCCGTCCCATAGATAATAATATATTTTAAAAAATAATATATTTTTCATGTTGAAGATGAAAGCCCATGGGTTGGCCTTGACCCACATGGATTTTGTTAGGTTTTTGACCTTGTGGGCTTCTTTGATGGGGGTTTTTTTTATTGTGGGCTTTTTTGGCCCTAGCCCTCATGGGTCAAGACCAAGCCCTGTGGGCTGGGCCAAATTGACACCTCTAACGATAATGTAAAATGACTAAAATATCCCTTTTCATTGTACTATACCATATCACCACCACTATTGTTGTTATATTTCTTTCTCAATTGCAATTATTAAGATGAAGAAGATGAAGAACTCATTCCAAAAGAAATAGTTTGTTCTGAAATTTATTATATTATGTTACAAGAACTTTGTTCCATAAGTTATATTGAAATTTCGAAATAAAACGCATTCCATGTGTTTCGAAAAGTTATTTCTAGAAAGTTCATTTTGGAATGTTTGTTTTAAGAAGATATTGTATATGTTTTGGGAAAAAGTATGTCAACCAAAGAAGGTATGAGGTTAGGAGTTAAGGGCCTAACATTATTTAATAAAGCGTTTTTAGTAAAGTGGAGATAAAGACTAGGAACATAGACACATGAACTTTGGAAAGATGTTTTAGAGGCAAAATATGGATTGTGGAAGAGTTTGAATAGTACATACGACACATCAAAGGAATCCGAGTGGTGGAAGAATCTAAGGAAGGTGTGTAGTGGCGGGAGAGCAAGTAGGTAGGTTGAAAACAATGTCATTTGAAAAATAGGCACAAATGAAAAAAATTAAATTCTAAGAGAATAATTGGGTGGATGAGGTGCCTCTGAAACACATTTTCCAAGAACTTTTAACAACTCAAATTTTAAGGATGCTTACATAAGAGATATAGGCATCTAGAAAGAAAATAGATGGGAATGGAATTTGGAGTGGAGAAGAGCATGGTTTGAATGGGAACTAGAACATGTAACAAAATTCTTGCAAACCATAGACATGATTCATGTCAATAGTGTCAATAGTGGACTTGGAAGGGTGGTGAATGATAGGAATGTACTATCAACATACATATAAGTTACTACAAAATAGTGTTGTGGGAGAAAATGCAAACTTCTATGAGCAATAACTTTGGAAAGTTAAAGTGTTACCATATGCATTCTACTTTACAAGAGAAAATTTAGGTTGTCGAAGGGTGGTAATTGGGAGTACAACTTGCGCTTTTTGCAGTCAATGCAAAGAAACACTGGGCCATTTGTTCTTTAGATGCAAGTTTTCAAGCAAAGTATGGAATATGTGTTACATATGGATCGGTGTAAGCTCTCTACATTACCATGCTCCACAACAACACCTTGCAATTTAGTTTATTACAACTGAATAATAAAGGAAACAAGATGTGGAGGTGTATGAGGGTGACACTTGGGTACAAGATGCAAAGGAAGTGTTTACTTTAGCGCAACCAAAGGTTTGGGCTTGGATAATACATAAAATCCCAAAGGCTAATTTCACATATCCTGATTGGTGTATGAGTCTCGTAACATGTTTTATGATTGTACAATAAGGATTGATGTAAAGATTGCTTAGAGAACAAGTATGGGTAAGGCTAAGTATAGAGACTTAAAAATGTGGTAGGGATTATGTTTATTACATATGTGCTCAATGTATGCAGGTGTTTTAGTATGTCTGCATAAGTTATATACAAGGTCTTATGAAGGAGTACATGACATGATATTGAAGGATTACCTATGAAGTAAGACCTGCTAAGGAAATCAAGAGGTTGCACTTCTTTTTCTATTACAAGGTATGCAGCCAATGAGTGAAGTCAAACACAAAGGTCACGATTTTAGTGGTATTTTCACCCAGATACAATACACACACATAGTTCGCTTCTTAGATTGCTACCTCAAGTTTAATATGACATGCCTTGTGAGTAGAAACTTGTATATTTATAAGGTGTAATATTTATACTATACATACTACTATTTTATAATCTAATGTATGAGATTTAGTCATTTATACATACTTTGAGATTATATGAGTTAGAGCATCTTAGTGTTCTATTAGTCTATATATTTTTACTTTCGCTAATTAAAAAATATATGTTTTAAAAAACTTATTCTAACAATTTTATTTTAAATTGTTCATTCTAAATGTATTTCATATATTCAAAAAGTGTGTGAAATTCAAGAATTCCAGAATAACTAATTCTAGAAGATTTTTGGAACACATAATTTAAAAGGTACTTTTACAAATAATAAAATTTCCATTTTAAAAATTATATGAGTGCAATTATAAATTATTGAGACGCAGAAAGATAAAGCCTTATATTTTATTTACTTTCTAATTGATGCATCAAGCTTCCATACATGGACCAGGCCCAATACAAAAGTAATTAAGGGAAGTCTGTTACTTCCTGCACCTCATCATTCTGGATTTTATTTTTCGGAAAGCATTAAATCACATTCCGATTTTTTTTTTCTGAAGAGACTCACTCACTCTTATACTAGAAAAAAAAATTCGGAATATTTGATGGGGTGCAGGAAGAAAGTTGATAGGTGTATGATGAGCAATGCAAAGCTCTAAAGTATAAAGGAAAAGGATAAAGTGTATTTTCTCAATTTTTTTTTCATTTTTTTCATTGCAAAAGTCAAATCTCTCTCTTTTTCTTTTTTGTCACATTTCTTATACATAAATAGTAATGCGTAATTTATCCTCGCTTTTACAATACAAGTCAAGTCTCTCCCTCTTCTTTCACTATTTTGTGTGGTACTTTTTTTTTCCTTGCTCCACCACTATTTACAAAAGTGTCAAAAATTGATTTGAAACATCTATGAGACTCCGTTTGTTAATTAAGTCGTGAACTTATTACCTAATTCATAAATCAAATAAGCTAAATTTAAAGTTAAAACTATCTCTTTAATAATAATTTGTTTTTTGTCGTGTGTAATTCAGATAAAAGATTTAAATTATTTTATAATTATTTGATATATTTCAAATATAATAACATTATAAGTTTTATTATTTTTTTAATTTATATGATTAAATTTTCTATCAAACTTATGATTATCACTATTATCGTATACAATATCTTAAGATTTAATTAAAAGTACATTGAGTGTTTATATATATATATATATATATATATATATATATATATATATATATATATATATATATATATATATATATATTAAACTAATTATTTGGACAAGGTCTACTCTAGTGCACATCATATACATATTAGAATTCCCACTGCACTAGTATAACTAACATGAGTTCCGTATTTCTTCTCAAATTTTAAACAGGTAGTAATGGTTACATATAGAAGAATAGATGACGTTAACAAATTGTCATGTATCTTGACACAACTCGTGTCAAAACGGTTAGGGAGTTTTTGAATGTATTCTTGTTGGCCTAAAAGTAGATTCTTATAATCACAATCTTGCCTAATCCATGCCCAAAATTCAACCGCCAACTCTCAAATCTTTCATTCATATTCGTTGCTTACAAGAGACTTCAACTTCTATATGTTCACCTATTGTCTACATAAAATATAAACATCTAATCACGTACATTATAAGAACTTTTATTGCACACATGAGAGACGATGAACCGGTCAAATTTCTTATTAGAGATTGCTTTAACTATACAACAACCTCCATAGTTTGAAAATCCAATTTAGTTTGTTTGGTATCATATAAAAATTTCACAAATAAAAATCATTTTAAACACTAAATGGTTTACCAAATATAAAATTAAAGGCATAAGAAAAAGTATTGAGATTAAGAGAGTCTATTATTATGTGATTGTGAGAATGGTTGAAGGATATTTTTCAAGATTAGTAATTTTACTCTTTGGATTTGGTTGTTCAGTTTATAAAGTCTTTTTGTAGTCCTTTATTTAATCAGATTAAAGTGGTTGTCATTACTATGATTATTTGGATGAATTGAAGGATGAGAAACCACAATATATTTTAGGATCCAATTGCTTTTACTTTTGCTATTTTTTTAATTAATAGGAAATTGGTGTGTGTGACTATGAATAAATCTAATAAGCATGTGAGTAAAATTTTTCAATATTCAAACTAGGGAGAGTATGGTGGTTTCATTTACATATCTAATATGACAAGTTTTATCTACTAATTGGCTTAAGGTGAATATTGATGGTGCAACTGGGGGTTGTTGTGGTTTATCTACATGTACTAATATTTTTAGAGAAAGTCGAGGTGAATATGTAGATAGTTTTTCAGCTTTGTTAGGAGTGTAGACTTCTATTTATTTCGATTTTACAAAGATCATTTATACTTTGGAGCATGCTTGGAGGGAAAGCTTTTAGAGACTTTGGTTGGAGAGTGATTCTACTTTAGTTTGTCATAGTTTCTTAGATGAATGAGTGTTTCCTTAGAGTTTTAGAGAGAGATGATGTTGGTGTTTGCATTTTTGTAAGCATATGCAATTCAAAGTTTCTCATGTTTTTCATGAGGGAAATCATTGTGTTGATAAGTTATATAATTTGACTTTTATCCCTAGCAAACAATATAAATGGTTAACATTTTACCTTCATGTATTTATTTACAGTTTTTCATAATAGGTTGTTTCATGAAGTGCTATTATTATCATAGGTTTGGTGTGGTTACCCAATGCTTTGTATTCATTTTTTTTTTCTTTTTTCTTTTAATAATTTTTTATGTCATGACAAATGATTGATGGACTTTGAGATGTCAACTAAGATGTCAAAGTTCATAATGATACTTAGCGTGAACATATTTGGAAGAGAAAATGGAGATGATTATTTATAAACATTTTTGTTTAACACATTCATAAACTAATACACTTATTACAAAAGTAAAGTACTTATGTTCAATAAAAAAAAGTGATATTATATTATTAGAATCGCATAACGAAATGTTTGCGTAAGACAAAAACCAAGATGACGAAGGGTGAATTGAGTTATTAATAAATATTTTGCTTTTAAATTTTTTTTCTTTTAATATCAAAGTTTAATGCATAATGTAAGGCTCGAGAATTATGAATACCTATAACATAGTGCTAAACATATGCATATAGCATGCATAATGCTCACTAATTTTAAGATAAAACATGATAAAATCTGAACCCAACTTTTTCATTTTCTATTTACATTCATCAAAGCACATCTTGAGTTTATAGCGAAGATCCTCCCTAATCTTCACCAGATCTTTTAAGATTTATTGAAGAAATTTGAGACACCTCTGATCAAAGCTAGAAATGAAGTGACAACAATTGAATTATGATAAATAATTTTAAAATTTTTTAAGAAATTTGACTGGACTATATATCATTGTTCCTTACTACTTGATTCAACAATTGAATGATATCAATTAGAATGTTTTTGGTCACTATCAAATCCCCACTTTATGAATTATTATAAAGTAAATTGGGCAATCATGCTGAGCTTGGATGCATGAATGATGAGTATTTTTTTCTTTTCCTGCTATGTTATTAGTGCAAATGATAAGTAATTTTAGGTTTTGCTTATATGTTGTAAATTATATTTATGTCATACTTTTTTTTTTTTTCTCTTGCTTTCAAAGGTTACTCTAAAATGAAAATTTCCCCAAAGCCACGTGGTTGTGCTCATGGACTATGGTTACGATCCACTAAAACAATTGAGGTGAAACATGAAATATAAAGAAACACATTGCAAACCTAATCTAAGAATCAATCTACATGAATTATGAATTATGAATGATAAAGTTAAGTAACGTCCTAAAAAAAATTACAAACTCATTACATTATCTTAATATTAGATTGGAAGTCTATCATAGCCAGTATACAAATTAATTCATGATTTATTAGTATTAAATATATTCTATACTATAAAAATATATAAAACATAGTCATACATACAATTGTATTTTCATAAGTCTATACTTCAATCCTAGTATAAAGAAAATATTCTTTTCTATAGCTATCTAGATTTAAACTTTTTTTACATTTTTATTTCTATTTTTCCGGTTATGGTAAATATTTTTTTATAATTTTTTATTATAATAACTATTTTAATTAAGAACACACATGACAACACCTGAATTTTTATTCATACAATATAAGTTATTTATATAAATTTTTTATTTTCATATATTATATACAGCATTAAACTTTTATTGCTTTTAGTGATATGCTTTTTTTATTCAATAATTTAATTGTATCATTGTATTTAAAATTAAAAAAAAAAAGTTACATTTTTAATATTATAATGAATAACCTCAAAAATCACCGTCCAAATCCCAGTGGGCCTAATAACACCCTAATCTTGGAGTCTTTATTCTAATTTCATCACGCTCTTTACGTATAGTTTATGCAACCTGAATACACTTTACATTTTAAATTTGATAAGGTACGTATTTAAATCTAATAAATTAATAATAGTATAGTATTTAAGCCGAGACACATCGTTTGTTACCGTTGACAGACAAGAGTCTGCGCTTGAGAAGTGTGGCGGGCCCCGGTCCCACCCAGTTTCGAAAATCAAGGCAAAGACTTCGGTGTCAGCTCACGGCAAACTAAGAACAACACACCGTTTGTTTCTGTTAACTATTTAGTTCCCATGTTTACTTCTACAATCGCCAAAACACCAACCCTTCCTTGTCGTTTTATTGTTATAATTATTGTTGTCATTACTTCCGTTGTTTTTTCACTTTTTTCCAGTCTTTCACATGGAAGTTTCCGACACGGCGGCGAACCGGCCTGAATCGGGTTTCAGGGCGGAGATCGATACATCGGCGCCGTTCGAATCGGTGAGGGAAGCCGTCTCGCGGTTCGGCGGCGTTGGGTATTGGAAACCCATTCTCAATGGTCTTGGCAATAAGCATTTCGCGCCTGAGGTAACAACCCATCAGCGTCTTTTTGCTTTGAAGCTGTGATTCGTGTAGTAACCGCATTGCACAAAGGAAAAGCTTCGACCTTTTCTGGTTTTGAACATTTCGAAGAAAATGGTTTCGTGTGTTGTTTTTGCTTCTGCCAACTCTGTTGTCTATGGTGTCGTGATAAGAAATGGGGATTTGTTATTTTTACTGTTGTTGTTTTTATTGTGCGTAACCATTTTTGTTCTGCTGAGTAGACTTTGGTTTGGATCTGAAGGGCAGTGATCTAAAGTAAAATATTATAAATTGTGAATCTTCACTAAATGTGAGAAGTAGATGATATTAAAGTTCAAATCATTTGCATGTTTTTTTTTCCGTTTGTTTGTTTATTTATTTATTTTCGGGTAGTGTGCTAGCAGCTGCTAAGTAAGAAGAACCCTTCGCCATGACTATGAAGGTCATGCATAAGATATCTTAGCTGGATTATATTTTTTCCAGTGTAACATTTTCGTGGCTTTTTTCTGTTTAGATAAGGACAACTTAAATGCAGTTTTTTTTAATGCTTTTTTATGATGTTTTCGAGTTATATTTCGGCATTTGTATTGAGTTAATTTCACAATTAAAGTTTCTCTCTTCTTCTCTTTTTAGCTGCATCACACTCACACAGAAGAGCTTGATCCTGGAAAACTGGAGGATCATGCTGCTTTATTGGAGAAAGAGCTGATCGTGAAAGAAAGGGAAACTCTCGATGTCTTGAAAGAGTTGGAAAGTACCAAAAGGCTTGTGGAGAATTTGAAATCGAAGTTGCAGAAAGAAGAATCTGAAGCGAAATTGAATTTCCAAACGAGTGTGTGCAATGATATGTCTTCTGCTAAAGAAGATAAGAAAAACCAAGTGAATAATGTTGTTCAGGATTTGAAGGAAGGTGGTGTCCAATATCATTCATCAGCACCAGGTTTAATATTAAAGGAATTGGAGCAAGCAAAACTGAACCTGAACAGAACCACAAGCGATATTGCCGATGTTCGCGCTTCTGTTGAATCACTCAATAAGAAGTTAGAGAAGGAAAGATTATCTCTTGAGAAGACACGGGAGAGGTTAACTCAGAACTCTTCAAAGATATGCTGTCTGGAGGAAGAGCTAAACCAGACAAAGCTAAAACTGGTAGTGGCAAAAGATGCTGGTTTGGATAACCCTTCAGATATTACAAAAGAGCTCCATCGGTTGAGTTCTGAAGCAGAGAATTTCAAGAGAATGGGAGAAGCTGCGAAATCGGAAGTCTCGAAAGCAATGTCTGAGATTGAACAGACAAAAGCTATGATAAAAACTGCTGAAATCAGGTTGGTTGCTGCTCGAAAAATAAAGGAAGCTGCTAGAGCAGCAGAAGCAGCTGCACTTGCAGAGATGAAAGCTTTATCTCATAATGATAATTCACCTGGAGAATTCATACAGAAGCATGATGGAATTACCCTTTCGTTTGAAGAGTATGCTGCACTGACCTGCAAGGCGCGGGAGGCCGAGGAACATTCTAAGAAGAGAGTTGTAGATGCTATGCTTCTAGTTGATGAAGCAAATGTTTCAAAAATGGACATTGTGAAAAAGGTTGTTAGAGATACATTTATCCTATGTTTGAATTTTTCCTTTGTATTTTTGTCTGATAACTCGTTCTCATACTTCAATTCTTCAAACTTTCTCTTATTTGTGTTTTATCAAACACTTATGAAGGTAGAGGAAGCCACAGAGGAAGTTAAAACCAGCAAGAAGGCCCTTGAGGAAGCTCTAGAAAGGGTGGAGGCTGCAAATCTGGGAAAGTTAGCAGTTGAAGAGGCGTTAAGGAAGTGGCGGTCCGACGGACACAGACGGCGGTCCTCCATACATAACTCGACCAAGTTTAAAAATGCTTACCCTTCTCACCACCGGAAGGAATCTCGGTTACTCGATGTGAACGGGTTGAATCTGGTACATGATGAGGTGAAACCAGTTCTGAAGCCAACACTGTCTATAGGGCAAATATTGAGTAGAAAGTTGATGATGCCAGAAGAGTGTGAAGGTGGAGCTATGGTTGGAGAAAGAGTGTCGGTGAAACGGAAGGTTTCTCTTGGTCAGATGCTAGGAAGAGAAAATGCAGATGCATCATCCTTCCAAGCTGAGAAGGAAAATGTTCAGAAGCCGTTTTCTGCAAAGAGAAAGAAATTTGGATTTGGTAGATTCTCTCTTCTTTTGACTAAGCAGCAAAAGAAGAAGAAGCCAACACTGAACTTGAGGTGATTGATGGCTTTCTTGATCATCATCTAGTGCTGAAAAACTCATGTTTGCATCTTCGATCTTTCCCATATCAGTGTATCATCCACTTATTGTGCCTGCTTGAGTAGATTATTGTCTGTTGCATTCTTTTACCTCTCCTTGTATATTAACTAATGTTTCCATCTATTGTGATGCCACTTGTAGAGATGATTTATGTCAATTTGACTCTTGTAAGCTGATGTTATATTTCTGATATGCCTGAGGTTGTTCTGTTTTTTTCTCCCTTTTAACATTACACGTGTTGACATGTTTATGAACTTTCTAGGGAATTCACTCGGAAGATATAAGAGTAATGAGACTCTAAAACTATAATATCATCTTCAATCATATTAGGGTTTAGGTCCTAACTTCAATTTTATTTTATTTTATATTATCCGTAATTTAAAATGTCAGTGTTATCATATAAATTAAGTATTGCTAAACTAAATTATGATTTCCATACTGAAAAATATTTATTTAAATTTTATATGGTTAGAAATATTTGTGGAATATGTATCTAAAATACCAGTTTCTTATATGTATTTATGGAATATCACATAGCATAAATTTATTAATGGAAATATTTTTAAAATAAAAACAATCTTTTAGCAACTATTTATTTAATGGAGGTATATAGATATAATTATGAAAGTACTTAAATTTATTAATGAATTTTCATCAGTGAATTATTTTTAATGACACATCTAAATAGCTATTTATTATATTAGGATGATGCTTAAGTAATTGAACCTTTGCGGAAGTGTTAATTGTTTTTATTGTTGATTTCTCGGAAAATAGTTACTATGCGAGTTTTTTCTATTCTTCATTATTAGGATGTGGTAAATTATTCTTTTAACCCGCATATAACTTTCATTTTTGGTTCAGTTAATTTTAAAATTTTAAACTTTAAAAATATACTAATTAAAGTAAAAATTTAACCGAATACGTTTTAAAATATTTCTCAACATAATATTTTTAAGTATGTGATTCTTGAAAATATAATACTTTACCTTATGAATGTTTATGAATACAAGTAATGTGTAAACTCAATCAATTTCGATTATGTTTTTAAACGTATTTGAGTTGAACCCAATTTGTAATCCATTTATGTAACATTTAATTGTACTAAATATTCATTTGTGTTAAATATGTTAAAATAAAAATCAAATAAAAATGCTATTAATGACATGTTGACATTATCACTCACTTTTGACATTTTAAATTTCTTTGGTGAGTTATTCAGTTTAAGTAATTCACTATTTATGTAATATATTTCTAACAAACTAAAATTCAAAATTGATATAATCCAAACCAAAGTGTTTAACTTGAACTGACTTCATATTTAAATTTTAAACTAAAATAAAGGGATCGAACAAAGAATTTCTAAATACAAAATTAATAGCCATTGATTTGGATTTTTACTTTTTTTCAAAACTGATATAGCCGATTAGAAAGGTGAAAAGGTAAATTATAAATAACTAAAAGTAAATTATAAACGTGATAGGAATCATAACTTTTGTGTGACCTTTCCCTTCTCCAGACCCTCGTAGTTGCACCTGACACATTTCTTTAAGACGTTGCCCTAATTTCTTCCACAACAGGCAATCTTCCTTCTTCATTCCTATGTCGTTCGTTATAATTAACGTTTTTTCTTATCATAATTGCCTCCTCAATTTTTCATCTTTGTTATGCATTCATCTCTATGGCTTTTAATTCAATACATACAAACATAATAATATAAATGTCTTTTTGTTTTTATGATCATGCAATTCAAACTGATTTATTTTCTGCAGTTATCTTCGTTGGTTCGACATTATTGTTATGCCACTTATTGTATTATGGTTTATATACGTTGCATATTTGTATTATTGCTAATCTCTACATAATGAATATTTAATTGATAAGGTTGTTGAAAATATATGTTGATGCTGCATATATTCGCTTCAGTTGAAGATTAATTCTGTATACGTGTGTATCTCTGTAACCGTTAGCTTCTGTCTATTTTTTTTTTCTGGTGGAATTTACCATTGGTTTTTGAAGTGTTTGTCACAGGGATCATGGACGGAAGAATGGGGCTTTTGTTTCTGTTTTTGTTGGGTGCTGCTTGGGTTTGCGATGCAAGAGAACTGGCAAACTACGGCGGTAAGATTTTTAGACTAACTTTTTATCATCCTTTTGCTTTCTGTTGTCATGCTCGGTGAGATGCATAGAACATAGTTACATATTCCTCCAGAGGGTTTATTTTGATAAACTTGTTGCAAGTATTTTAGGAAAAAGAAAAGTAAGAATTTTTTTACAAATTAACATATAAGCTATTTTGCCTTATTGAGAAACTCGTTTTGTTTTTATTTTTGTTCTTTTGTAAGTGTTTACGAAGAAGATTATTCAAATACACTTTCATCTTATTTCAGATTGTATATATTTCTTATGCTAATCAAGCATGGCTTATTGAATTGCTTTGATCAATTTGTAGAGGTCTTTTGTGTTCATTTGATGGGAAAGGAAGACCAATCCTAACGTTCCTTTCCATAAGCCTTACAAATGTGTGTCAATTTACAAATATCCCTTTCTTTTAGATAAATTGATGTAAGAACTATGGGTGAAGTTTTCATATTCAGGCACTTTTGATAAGTTATAGTAGTAAAGATTCCAATTTCTCAAAAATGTAACTGCTATGTCTAGTTCTTATTAGACTTCTGAAGCAAAAATGCTACTTGGTAAACATATTGTGTAAATAATTTCTGTTAAAGAACGGGTATGATTTTAAAATACTAATGCAGCTTCGGTACTGATTCATGTTGCGGACATATTTTGCATGCAGAAGTCAACAGGAAATCAGATGCCTGTGAACTTTGTGAGGAATATACCACAGAGGTCCTTGATTATCTAAATGATAAAGAGAATCAAAGAGAGATTATTGATGCACTTCACGATAAATGTTATCAGATGCTCTCTTTCAAACAGCAGGTTGGTCTCTTTTCCTAAATCTGTTTTGCTTACAAATATGATAATTATACATATTTTACTTCTCATAAACAGAATAACCGTTAGTACATAAGGAAAGAGGATGGACTAATAGTTAGCATAATGGACTAATCTCTTTTTTCAAACATAATGAGACTTGGCAGATAGTTACATAGATGGAGGGAGGAATTAGCATAGATATGAAAATAGGTTGGTTGAAGGGGATAAAATTCACTCAGATTTGTTAGTTAGCATTATTAAATTGAGCATTTTCTCTATTGTAAAAAGGAGAACTTTTGAAGATAATTCTCTTCTTTGTTGATAATCAACAATATTCGACACAATGTTCAGCATTATTTTCTTGTAGTTTGTTTCTAGGTTCCTTACAAAAACACAACCTAGTTGTTTGTGGACTTTGTTCGGCGAAAATTGTGAAATAAAATAGTGATTTAAGACATAATAATTGGACAGACTGTTAGACAGGAGCAAGAACAGCTAGTTGATGACAAGACATGATTGCAGGTTTATCATAGGAGCACGTTTAAAAAGAAAAACTAAGAATCGGTAGTTTTTACAGCTAAGAGTTAGTTAACAGAAAGGAGCCCTTTATTAGATGAAAAAGAGCGGGAGTTTATGAGATTTGAGAGACTTGTAAGTTGTAACTAGAATAAACCGATGGAAAGGAGAGTTCTATTTTCTAACATTTTTTGTACATTTGTTGAAACAAGGAAGTTTGATTTTCTTTTCATTGTTCTTCTCTGAAAAAAGTGTTGATTCCTAAAACAACAACTTAGGAATGTATGGTTCAATGTAATGAGTCAGAGCTTGTTAGACTTTATATTTAATAATATATATTTGTTCTGTATTTCACAGTGCATTGAATTGGTGGATCATTATGCCCCACGTTTCTTCTCAGAAATCGCATCAGTTCTGCCTAAAGAACTCTGCAGACAGGTCCACCTCTGCCAATCTGCAAATATTTCCTCACAAGTTCAAGGAAATACCTGTGACTCTTGCAAAGATACTGTTTCAGCCATACTGGTTAAGTTGAATGATCCTGACACCAAGGTTAGTAATTTAGCCTGTGTTACTTACGAACACACTCTGTAATATTATTTAAAATTTAATCAAGACTACAAAATCATAATAAAAATTACTAAAGAAGACAAAAAATATCCATTGTATTTTTAATTTCCAATAAATTTTAATAAATAAAAAGTAATATATTTAAGTAAATGTTTTAAAAAGAGTGTGTTTGTAACATTTCTCATCAAAGTTTATCTTATCCCCATGAGAATTTTCTGCTCCTTCTTGTCACATAAGGGTTTGTTGCATACTTTTTATACTGTTTCAAATTAGAATTTTCTTTCCTTTTTCTTTTGCTTGGATGGTTTGCAGTGAAACAGAAGAAAGAAATTGATTATGGTCAATGCAGCGTGTAGGTTTTTATGCACAAGCACATTAATATATAATGTGCATTTTTGTCCTGTTTTTGTTATGAGAAGGATAGATATAAAAAAGAATAAGAAACGAATTATCAATGTTTGAAATTGAAAATATAGTGGTCATTTGTGAAGGACGTGGCTGTGGCTTGCAGATGTACCAGGAAAAATCTGCATTACCCTCAGAAATAATTTAAGTCTGAATGTTACATGTGCTTTAATTTTTATTCTTGTAGCATACACTGTTAAACACCCGAGCACTCATAAAACCCTCCCTTAAAAACTAGTTGCTAAGAGAGGAAAACTAGGTCACTTAATATTTTTTACTTAATATGAAAGTTACATATGCATTATACCTAAGTCCCTGTCATATATACTTTACTAGGTTTCTATTTTTTCCTTGAAAGCCTTCTAATATTGTTGTTTTGACCCCACTCTGCTACTCGACGTTTTTGTCACCTTTTGTTGCTTATGAAACTAACTATTTAATATGTCAGCTTGAGATAATGGAGGCACTGTTGAAAGCATGCAATTCTATGGATCAGTTGTCAAAGAAGGTAAGAAAATTCTATCTTTCTTTCACTCTCTTATTTACTAAATTACGTTGTATTCTTAAACACCTTGTTGCATTGAATCTATCCTTTCCTATGAATCCAAAAAAGGATTTTTCAAATTTTTATACTGGTCTTGGCAAAAGAAAATTTTGCAACCACAGTTTTTGCCCACAGGTATTTTCATTTAATGGTTTATCTCCGCTGTCAACCTCCTGACCTAGCCAATAATTGAGCTCTTGTGTGCAAATTGGTGACATTATTCTCACTTCACCATCCAAAGGATAGTCCAACCAAACAAATGAAATAATTTTGTACTCTTGGAACTGGATAAACTTTTCTTTTTGTGGGGCCGCAACAGAGTTGAAAATATATAAATCTCATGAAAGAAGGTTAAGATCGCCTAAAGTCTTATAACAATAATTAGTAATGGATAAAATTTATTTTCACTCCTTGAAGTGTTTTTAGTACTGTTTCTGCATTCATATTTGTTTTTAATTTTGGTAATCTATAACCTTTAACATGAACTTTTATTATAAATTACCAAGATTAAACTCTAATTAAAAAATAAAATAAAAAATGTCTTCTTAGTATATGCATTGACAATATAAAGAAATTGTCTAGTCATATATATATATATATATATATATATATATATATATATATATATAACTTTCATGATCAATTATTTCCTCTTGTCCAAGGTTTTTTCTAATGGAGAATTTTTGTTGCAGTGCAAGAGGATGGTATTTGAATATGGACCTTTGATTATTGTCAAAGCAGAGAAGTACCTGAAAACAACAGATATATGCACTACATTACATGTTTGCCCAGCTTCCACTGCAATTAGCAACAATGAAGCTTCAATCATGGAAGAAGTACCTTTGATTTCTGACTCTTAATCATAGGAGAAGAGTTCTATTATATTTATGGAGTGCTTATTGCTTTAAGTTCTACTCCTGATATTTCTATCTGAACTAAAATCCATGTGCTTGTAACTATGTGCTCCTGATAACTCTCACTGAATGTCAAAGACCATGATTGTGTGATGGCAGTGTTTTACATGATTTTCTTTATTTTGAAAGAGTGCCATTTAAGTTCCAAAAAGAATGATTTTGTTTATCAACTATTTTTCGAACAAATTAAAAAAAACAGATACTAATTATTACCTGATAAATAATATGTAGCAAAAATGGTTGCTTTGTCTCAATTTTAATTTCAATGTTTACGTTGCGGTTCTGCATCAATGTGAATAGGAGAAATTTGATCATAAATTAAAATGATTGATTCGGAAGTTCATATATTAAAATTTCAAGTTTATATTTCTCATAATAAATTAATATTGAATAAATTTCCCCTGCTCGATGTTAATTAAATAGAAATTTCGAAACATTGTATTAAAATTTTAAATGAATATATATATATATATATATATATATATATATATATATATATATATATATATATATATTTATATATATTTAAGAATATGGGTATGGTTATTTAAAAAAAAAGTCCCTAATTTGATCATTATAATTTTTATTATTTTTTGTTAATTTTTAAATAGTTAATTAAAATGACTTTGGTTGTGATGCTCGCAAAAAGTTTCTATTGTTATAATTCCTTAACTTTTTTGGATAAAGTATTTTGCTTAGAAATTGAAATACTTTGTATTTAATTGTTTGCAATTAAATCCCTTCATTTTTTAAATAATTTGTTTGGATAAAGAAATTAAAATACCTTACATTTCAATTTCTTGTTTGAAAGAAACAATTGAATTTCTGGTGAGATAAAATTTAATTTTTAAAATATTTATTTTAGGCTTAATTATGTTTTGAGTTCATGATAAATTTGGAAACGGGCTCGACGACCCAGATGGGTTGGGCTAACCTGACTACCAAACCGAATTGGTCTGACCCGTCGACCTAGACGAGTCGGGCCGACCAAAAAACTCATACAGGCTGGCTCGGCCCGATGATCCAGACAAGCCTGACGACCCATACCTACCGGTTGTGCACCACCCGACCCAACTCGGTCCATCTAGGTCATTGGCCAGGCTTGGTCCCACTAGGTTGTCAAGCCCACTTGACCCATCTGGGTCGTTGGGTCCGTTTGTGTCATTGGGTCTACCTGACCAGTTTGTGTCGTTCGGTTGGCCCAAACCGGCTAGGTTATTAGGTCGGTCGGGCACGTCTAGGTCGTTGGATCCGTCTAGGTCGACAAGCCGGTCAAGCCCGTTTGGGTCATCGGGTCAGTCGGGCCCGCCTAGGTCCTCGGGTTGGTCGGACCCGTCTAGGTTGTCGAGTCCGTCCAACCCATCTAGGTTGTCGGGTTGTTTGTGCCATCGGGCACATCTGGCAAGTTTGTGTCGATGGGCTAGCAAGGTTGTCGGGCTCGTCTAGATCGTCGGACTGGTTGGGCCTGACTAGGTCATCGGGTCGGTCAGGCTTGTCGGGTCAATGGGTCGATTAGGTCGTTGGGCTTGCCCGACACGTCTGGGTTGTCAGGCCCGCTCAACACGTCTAGGTTGTCAAGCTCGCTCGACACCTCTAGGTCGTTTGGCCCGTCAAACTCGTGTGAGTCATCGAACCTGCTGACTCGTGTTGGTTGTCAGGTAAGATCGACCCGTCTTTGTCTTCGAGCTCACCCGACTCTAAAAAGTTTCTATTGTTATAATTCCTTAAAGATTTAAGCTTATATTTTTGTCTTTAGAGTAATGTACCCTCGTTAATGGTTTATATGTTTATCATACAAAAGCTTAAACGATCATTTCAAATCATTTTCGTCATTGTCTTTGTTAGTATGAAACTTTACTTTTATTTTAAAATTACTAAAATAAATATTTATCATAAAATAAATATTATGAGAAAAATTAATCTTAGATATTATATAACATCCTGTCTGAATATTACGAATTTAAATAGTAAAATAAAAAATAAAGAAAAACAATTTAATATACCTTTATCTCTATATACCTTCATCTTTATAAAGGTTGTAAAACTCTTTAAATTAGAATTCCAACTCATTATCTATCATTAGATGTTTAACATTCTTGTTAGTTTGATTAAGCATAAAATTAGACCAATGTTTGAACTAAGCGAAAGTTTTAGATTTTTACTTTATTGTGAATATTCAAGTCATCCTTGAATAGTCATTATTGATAGAGAAGAAATACCTATCTTCTCTCAACAGAGAAACTCTATGATGCTTATCTTAAGTGCAATGTTCATAGAACTGTATGTTTTTTTTTAATTTTAATCCTTAGAATATGTAAGACCCGCAAAAATAATTAATTAAAAAATGCGGGTAGTGAGAATCTTTATGACATTAAATATTGATTATTACATGGAAAAGTACTAGTTCAAATTGTTGAGAGTACTTGATTGGGTGAGAAGATTTGGGTTCAAGTCCTATGTATGCCATTTATGTGCTATTTAATTTGTTATTATTTTAATAATGTGTCGAATCATGATGAGTGAAAGTATAATCCTAGAATTATAGGAATTATCACAAAACATGAATTGGTTGAATGGTTGTGCATTGATTTGACATTGGCATGGTTATGGGTTCGAACCTTGGTAGACCTAAATTAAAATTTCTTTTTTGCCAAAATTTTATTTGACATGAATGAGAAAGGGCAGAGGCAAATTTCTTTATGTATAGTATGTATATGCATGAATCATTCCTGTCACGTTTGAAATTCTGGGTTTCTAGAAATTTTCCAAAAATCGCCTGGCAAGCATTCAAAGTCGTTAGGCGACTCATGTTGTTTCTGTGTTGTTTTTGGGTTCCTGAAGCGGAACCGCCTAGCGGCATGATCCTTACCGCCAGGCGGCGTATTATCTGTCACCCAGTTTCTGGGTTTTGTTTCAATGGCCTGGCGGTGATGAACACCCGTCAAGCGACGCGAGTGAGATTGACTCGATTTTCATGTTTTTGGTGTTCTGGAATGATTTTATTCGGTAAAGAAGGGAGTCTATATAAGGGTGGATTACGGAGTATTAAGAATGATTCAGAATATGTTTAATTAGTGCTAATTGGAGAAATAGTCTATGAACGATCATTTAGGGCATAGAAAAATTGGGATTTGAAATTACATATTTATTAATATAGAAAGTTGTGATGAATTCTTATATTCGCACTTAAAAGGGAAAATTATAGTATTTGAAAGCATGATTGCATTATTGGATTGTGGAATTAGGCAGAAGAATGGGTTTTGGAACATTATGGTGCCTGTGGCATGTGTAACAAAATCTGGAAATTTCCAGAAACTGATGCACCGCCTGGCAGGATGCAATTTGCCGCCAGGTGACGATGGTTGACCAGCAACTGCTGGTTGACTTGGCAGGGGTAGGTTGGGGAGCTGTGAGGAGGTGTACTTAGTAGTGAATATAATAGTGATGGAAGATATACAAAGGGATCAGTTTGGTAATGGGACAAGATTTTATGACTTATGGAATTAAGAGTGGGAAATCATAGAAGATGTTTAAGTATGGAGATGGATTGGACAATAGCATGACGGGAGTCGCATCAGTAGTGATTGTAACTAAGAGAGATGTTGTGTTCCTAATAGTTATAGAAAGTCTACGACTAACTTAAGGATGAATGTTGCTAAGGATGACCAATAACATGATTCAAAGGGGGATTCCTTGAGGTAGTGTCTATACTAGTGGGTAGGCATAGTAGGTACTTTTAACGTGCAAAGAAATGACAATTCAAATGGTTGAGTGCCACTGATTTGTTTTCAGCCTAGATGGGGTTGCATCCTTAAGGGAAATTGAAGAATATCGTAGTTATAAGTTGTGAATGATGGTGGATATTGTATAGGGGTATATATATATATATATATATATATATATATATATATATATATATATATACACAAATATAAAAAAAAATAGAATAAAATGTGTGTGTGAAATTACAGGACTAAAGGGGTGGAACCTAGTTAAGAGTGTGCCAAACCAGTTAACCATGCATTACTGGTGCAGCGCCTGGCGGCAGGTTTGGAATTGCCAGGCGATAGTTACAGTTTTAGAGAGCGGCAGAGAGGCGTGGCGCATGGCGGTAATGGTTGATCCGCCAGGCGATAACTGCAGGCAAAGGATCCAGAGGCGCTTGGCGCCTAGCAACACGTGTCCCCCGCCAGGCGATTTAAAAGCGTGTAGCGCCTGACGACTTGTGAGCTGCGCCAGGCGATAATACAGAGGTATGAATGATGTTTTGCTTGTTTTGGATGTGCGTGGTCTACAAGGCTTTGGTGATATCTCGAAGGTTGGCTTGTTGGTGTTCCTTGAGTTGTGGCTCAGAATGTATCTCTTGAGTTGTAGCTCGAGATAGGAGTTAAGTACGTGGCATTCCTTGAGTTATGGCTCAGAATGACATCTCTTGAGTTGTGGCTCGGGATGGCAGCTGAACACGAGGAACTCTTGAATTGTGGCTTGGGTTGGCAAGTGTTGCCGATGTGAGTGTGCGTGTGGTGGCGCGTACGGATGGGTCCAGTTAGATTGCCCTCCTTAGTATTAAGTTGACGAGTTTGGTAGTCTTGGGACGTTACGAATGTTATTCGTATTGGGAACTCTACCTGGTGTTACGGAGTGTGGTCTATAGCATGGTTTCCCGCACGTGCTCTATCAGTTGTGGCTTATAGGTGTGGCAACAAGACATCTCGAGGAATTCATCAAAAAACGTAGAACACGGGTAACATGGTGGTGGCCATGTGATGTGGAACCAAAGGATAGGAATTCCTTTGGCGTACTTGTATTATTTATCTAGTGTATATATATATATATATATATATATATATATATATATATAGATATATATATGTGTGTGTGTGTGTGTGTGTGTGTGTGTGTGTGTGTGTTTGTTTTTGTGTTATTGTAAGTTCACCCTATGTGCTTGTGTTTGGCGATGATCGTGTACGCGGTATACTGGAGCAAATGATGTTGCAGGTGGATCTGGTGAGGCGTAGCACCGGAGCGGGGCTAGATTGGGAGAAAGTTTCTCAGAGTTTTGATGTTTTATGATTTTGGAATAATTTTGTAAACTCTTGTTACCAGACTTGGATATCATAATTGAGTTTTCAAATTATGGATTTAAGTTATTTTCAGATGTAATAAATGTTTAAATTTTCCCGCATTTTTGTCTATGATTGATGGATTCGATATTCCTATTAAGGTATGGTCTGGTAAGCCAACAAACTAGTTATTGTTGAAAGTGTTTAGTTGAATTGCATACTACTATGTAGACAATAGTAAATTAGAACCCAAACTCAAGAATGAGGTTCTTCTAGGCTATTAACCAAGAACAAAAAAGTTTAGAATCTTTTCATCCATAAAGGGTGACTGTAAGTAGAGACTAATTTTCTCTATTAAAGTATGACGAAGTTCAAGTAAGTGTGAATGGATTCTCTGATAGGTGGATATAAATGATTTTGTCATTTAGACACTAAAGCAATCATCTGAAGCATCATCTAGTTACATTGAAAGAGATTCACAAGGGGTTTATCTACACTTGCACCAATTAAAGTTTGAAGATGAGATCATCCAATGCAACAACCAATTGTAATGCAAAGGTATACCAAGATAACCAAACCTACCTCTATGAGGTACATGCTTGATGAGGTGGTGCCTTTTGTTTTAACTGTTACATCAAAATGGAATCGTTGTTTGAACCATGCATATTGTAAGGAAATCACTTTTTGCAGATCCTAACAAGTGGAATGTGGTTATGCATGAGGTATATCAATGCCTTATAAAGAATAAAACTTGGGATTTGACAAAGTTTCTTAAAGCCAAAATCTTTGTAGGATGCAAATGAGTATATGATGAGTTCATATTTATGCACTCATTAAGCACCACTCAAACTTGATTTTCTTAGATAATCATTGTGCATAAAATATGTTGTTTTAACCAGGGTTTATTTCAAAGAAGTAAAATAAGCTTTTAGTATGAAAACATTAGCTTTTATTAAACATTATAATGTGTGTTTGTGTAGTTGAAGATAGAATAAGCTTATAAATCATCATTCGAAGGTGCAAAGATGAATCGTCTAAAAGCACCATCATAGACAAAACAAATTTAGACAATTCCTAGTGTTATAAGAGATAAGTTACCCCACTTGATAAAGAAGATAAAGTGCTCTTAAAATATATGAAGATAAAGGATAAAACAAGAAGCAACTGAGTGTCATTCAGCCCCAAGGAGTTTGTGCTCAACCTGTTCAACCCTAGGGAGTTGGTGCTTAGCCCCATTGATCCTAGTGCAAGGTGGTTGGCACTCAGTGCCTCTTTGTCCAACGAGCTTGGATCTACGCCTAACGATGTTTACAGTTTTGAGCTTGGGCTTTTCACTTGAATTTGTTGATCTTGATTATTGTTTTGAACATATTTCATGTATTTTGTAGTATGAGATAAAATATTATTATTCAATAAAATACTAATAAATATTAACAAGATTAAAGTCCCTAAATCTTTAAAGTATATATATATATATATATATATATATATATTTATATATATATATATATATATATATATATATATATATATATATATATATATATATATATTCTTGGAGATAAACTTGAGGATATTTTTGGAGAAAATCTTGGGAATAATCTTGGAGATAATCTTGAAGATAATATAGTTCTATAAACTTAATCTCTAGACCTTAAATCTCTACACAAAATCTATAAGCAAATATCTACAACAACATAACCCAAATTAACAACTAAAATGAAATCAGTACTCTTGGATCTTCAACAAAACTACAGTTGAGGTCTATCCAAAACTCTATAAAAGGATACCATTAGAAGGCTTTAAAAGGCTCTCATTTATTCCTTCATCCATCAATCAATTCCTCTATCAGTGTCCAACACTCCCTTCATGTTTTGGGGTGGTCTTCTACATGGAACACTAATCCTTTTTGGTTGATTCTCTTGTAATATCATATTGAATTTTGATGTTGTGCAATTAAAATATTGTTCTTCCAAGTTATTCCAATATAGTTTTTTTTTCATCTATTCTTTTTTAGTTCTAATCTCTGCTTTTGGATTGTTTTGAACTGCAATTTTTCAGTCTTATGTCTTTAATTATAACTTGTTTTAAACTTTTAATAACCTTTTGTTTAAGTGAAAGGTATAGGATTTACACTATTTGCTGACACATGTATAATATGAATAACATTGTAATCATACTTGGATTATAGTAATGGATAAAGTGATTAGAGTCTTTTTTGAATTATAGAACCGATTGGTTATTTCTATCTTATATACTCGTTTGCTTAACAATAAGAGGTTTAAGAATAGATAAAATTTTATATTTTCTGGATTATGCGTGCAAAACTAAAATGAGAATCCTACTTATATGAATTAATTAATGAGTTATTTGAATATGTAAGAAACTTAAGAATTTAATTAATGAATTATTTGATTAACTTGAAATTTGACCGAATGATAATTATTTATAGCCAACGAAGAATTCAACTATGAAAAAGATGGAAAATCAACTTATCCACCCCCTAATTTTGTATATATTTCTAACACCTCATTGCATATTTGTTATAAGTGAAGTTTTGTATAGGATTCATTGGAATAAAATTTGGGATGACTTAACTCTTTCTATATTAACATCTATTTAATAAGTTCCAACAATAACTTATCAAATTTGGAACTATTGTCGGGAAATTCAATTTGAATTTTACTTTATAAATTCTTATTTAAGTTTGCATAATTTAATTTGTTCATATTTTGCTAACAATATTTTTTACCGTACATAATTTGACTTTTTATTTTATTTTAATTATTTTCTAATTTATAATTTGTTTTAGTTTTTCTTAATGCAAAACAAATTTTCATTCTCGTGTGAGAATAATTTCCCATTACAAAAATAATCAACAAAGTAACTTTCAAATGAATGATGTTTTATATTTCTAGCAACCTCATATGAACAAGCCTTACGGTTTAATTTTTGTATCATATTATGAATATCCCTCATGCTATACTTTGATTATTTTTTATCAGTCTTTGCAGGAATCTCAACAACAATAATTTGCCTTACCAATTGTTGCCCATGTGGATGTTAATGTAGAAAGATGATGTTGTACTTGTTATATATCGAGAGAATGTTCATAATAAGATTAAGGTTAAAATACTTTTTTTTTTTCCAATTTTCATCAAGTTTTTTCAAATAAGTTATAATTTTGGTTTTGTGTTCAAATAGGTCCTAATTTTCGTCAATTTTGTTCAATTGGTCCTTTTTTGCTAACACCGATTAAATTATTAACGACCATGAACAGTGACTGTCACGTGTCACTTCGTGGTTTTTTAAAATTTTTTAATTTTTTAATTTTTTTTTTAAGTTTTTTTTTAAATTTTTTTTAAAATATACAAGTGTCAACCCAGTAGCGTGCCACACGTCACTTCGTGGTTTTTTTTTATTTTTTTTAAAAAAAAAAATTGAATTTTTTTTTTTAAAAATTTTAATGTCCACGTGTCAACCCAGTAGTGTGCCACGTGTCAAAGTCAATGTTCTATATTCAATTTGGTTCCTATATTTGTTATTTTTGTTCAATTTAGTTCCAATTTTTGTTAACATTAACCAATTTGGTCCCTATCAAAGATGTGATCAAATTTAATTTTTATATCAAAGTTATAATGATGTGAATTTTAATATATTATATAAAAATATTTAATAAAAAATGTAAATTTTAATATAAAAATTAAATTTAGTTTCAATTTGGAGATGGACCAAATTGGTTGATTTTAACAAAAATTGAGACTCAATTGAACAAAAATAATAAACATAGAGACAAAATTGAATATAGAACATTGAGTTTGACACGTGGCGCACTACTGGGTTGACACGTGGACATTTTAAAATTTTTTTAAAAACAAATCAAAAAAATTCAAAAAAGTAAAAAAATAATAAAAAAATTCAAAAAAACCACGAAATGACACGTGACACGCTACTGGGTTGACACGTGCACATTTAAAAAAAATTAAAATAAATTAAAATAAAAATAAAAATAAAAATTCAAAAAAATTCATAAAAACCACAAAATGACACGTGGTAGTCACTGTTCATGGTCGTTAATGATTTAAACGGTGTTAGCAAAAAAGGACCAAGTTGAACAAAATTGACGAAAATTGGGACCTATTTGAATGCGAAATCAAAATTAGGACTTATTTGAAAAAACTTGATAGAAATTGGGGCCAGAAAGATATTTTAATGTAAGATTAATGATATATCTATTGATGGATATATTGATATTACTAAAGATGTTGTTGAATCTGTTCATAATATTCTTTCAATTGATGGTATTTTAGATTTTACTATTAATAAAGATATACTTTATAATAAGAGATGATAATTTTTTGGATTTTGAATTAACTGATTTTAGTGATTTGAGTGATACTTTTACTTTTAATTCTTGTCCAAATTCATTTACGTATGAGACTTGTGTTGAGATAGCAAAATGTCCATTGTTTGATACTAAAGATGATAGTTATGATGCAAGTTTTAGTAGGAATACAAAATTATAATCAACTAAGATAAACAACTTGATTACTTACTTCAATAAATTATTTTCACTTTCAGGTGTAGATTTTTACTTACAATATGGGATTCTCAGAATTACATATATGTTTATGTTGACTGAGCTAATACATTCGAAGATGCTCATGTTGAGATTCCTGTTCATACTAATATAATGTATTTCTTATAGTAAATATAATATCATAAAACGATTCCCTTCAAATAATCTTTCTCTCAAATTTTCTCAAACAAACATATTATTCATATAAATTGCACTTTGAGTTAGGATACTAGGAATTTAACAATCTCTATCAATAAATTCTAATTACTTTTCATAACAATACATCTTTCGTGTCTTTGTTCTAAAATAATAACTTCTTTTTTCGTTGAATTGCAATATAAAAAACTTATAGCCAACTTTTTTTTCTTAATAAAAATAGTATGTTTTAAAATGATTCTATGATTAATTCATTGCACTTTATATATCACTAATTAATATTCCATATAAAGAAAGAACTAAATAACTTAGATCAAGAAAATACAATGTAAAAGAAAATAAGAAAAAGCCTTCAACAGATTATAGAAGATGACAAGAGAGACAAATACAATATTAGGAGTGGAGAAAAATGAACTCCCTCAGATAGCATATTGCAAGTCTATAGAAAAACATGAAAACTTATCCATATAGAATAGTACAGTGAGACAAGAAAAAAAAAAGAAAAAAGAAGAAAGGAAGTAGTATTATTTTATTCATACAGATCATATATGTAATATTCTAATACATACAGATCATAAAGCACAAAGTATTTGCAATATATTATTCACTCTTTTCACTTTCACAAGTAAAGAAGAAGACAAAATGGTTTTCTGATATGAACAAATTGCTCCTGCAAATTCTTCTACCTTTTGGTGGTTTTTGATATTTGAGTTTGGAGTTTTCTTATTCTAATGCTAAAGGAGGAACAGACACACTACCAATTTATATTTCAAATAATGCTATAAAAAACTAATTTAAATTTTAATTATTATATTTAGTGACAGATCTTAAACGATATATTTGAAAAAGTCAAAATAATATATTCAAGATTTACATATTTAAATTTACTGATGCAACAAAAATTAATATATATATATATATATATATATATATATATATATATATATATATATATATATGAAGGATTGTCTTTTATTTCTTTAGATATTTTAACTCATATAATTGAATCAATATTAAAATTTTTAACTTTTTTTTTTCTTCTTCAATGTATATAACCATATTGTTGGCAAAAAATTCATCATTTATTTTATTAATGTGAATATATTGATTCAATAAGTTTTTACAAACTTTCATTATATATAATTGTATTGTCATGTTTTCATCTTCACAAATAATTTTCCATTTATCACTTTAAAAAATAAAGCTGTTCTTTTATTTTTCATCAATATATCTATTTTAAAAAAAATTAAAACTAAACAATAATTTATCATAGTTCAATAAAAAATTGTGAAATATAATTACTAAAAAAATAATACATGATAATTAATCACATTTAAAAATCGATTATAAAAAAATTAAAAATACTAATACTTTTATATAGATGTATAAAATTTTTTAAAATACCAAATATATAAAATATATAAAAATATATTAAAGTTAAAAAAATTATATATAAATTAATATAAAAAAAAAATTGGGGGAGAAGGGTTAAGGCCCCTTCTGGTTCTACTAAGTTCCGTGACTGATTATGCTGAAGGTTGAACTTCAATTCTGGACCACACAATATATTATCAATAAATCCAAACTTATTAGCTTCAAATGTCGCGGGTATAAAGAAAAAAAAAAGAGGTTATAAATAAACTAACAAGTTAAATCCAAACTTCAAAAGTTTTAGCCATTTGAATTTGAGTCTTCTAAATAAATAAGTTAAATATGAATAATATTTATTTTTGTACAAGTTAAATTTAAACTTTGTGTTTGACTTAGTTCATACTCTTATAAATGAATACCTTCTTTAATAAGTACATCAATTATTTGCCCAAACAAAAGGAGAGGAATATAATGAATAATTTACTCATGTTATATAAACTATTGAATAAAAACTTAGTGGTTGGTTAGTATTGTCACCTAGACGACGACAATAATAATAATAATAATAATAATAATAATAAAATAATAATAATAATTTAAAATAAAATTTGTTAGATGATTGTTTCCTTATTTTGTACTAAATTTAGTTAAATAATTATTTTTGGGACAGTGTTAAATTGATTTTAGAAAGTAGAAAATTTTATGTTTTGTGTAATGTAAAATAATTTAAATGCACGTATCTTCTTCAACTCTACGAAGTGTTTTTAAAGATGAAATTATAATGGAAATTTCAAACTATAAATTGTAGAATGAGGTTAGAACAAATTTATACACCTAAGAGTTGAAGTCAATATTAATTTATATATAATATATTTTTTAAAAATATATTTATATATTTTTAAGAATTGAATTATCAAAAAAATAATAATAACTTGAATACAATTAGTAACATTAATCATACTATTTCAAAGTATTTTAAATTAAATTATTACCAAATCATTTGTTAAATTATATTATTTTTATTTTCTTTTAATTTCTTCATTTAACTTTGGACGTGTTAGAGCTTCATAAAAAACGAAGCGTCCTTGATCCTTTATTCCGTGGTTACATCCTTCACTCTCCTTGATGAAAGTAAAGACAGGACTAATATTGCTGAAAATTAAGTAAGATGCACTTAATTCATATATTTATTCATTCACATATAACTAAGAGAGATGTAATATATGTGTAAAGAATAAACCCTAATAACTTTGCATGAAAGTTAATTATTCAAATTACATTTAATATATATTATTTTATCCCAAAATTATTAATCAAGATCTACTGCTACTTATATAACCTTAAATAGTCATCTCTAATGTCCTAGTCAATAAAATTTTGAAAAACTTCTCATTCTTTTTTCCCAATCTAATGGTTTCCAAACTCAAAATAAAATTAGAAAGAAAACATAGAAAATTAATTCAGACAAGTATTTTTATTTCAAAATAAAGGCTAAGTTAACGAAAAAGAATTGTGTTTCTTTTAAATGAGATAACATATAAAATTCTGTTTTTTGTTTGTTTTATAAATATTTTTAAATTTATGAATAATATTAATAATTATTTTCTTTAAATTATCAAGAATGGGTGAAACGATTAAAAATCAAAGAAAAAACAAAGATGTAATAAAACAATAATAATGAATATTATCTTCAAATTTTAAATAAATAAAATTCCCAATGATAAAAAGACATAATAATGCACCTAAATGACGCTCATTCATGCACTGCGGTCATAAACGCGTCAACGCCGGATTCTGAATCTGGAACAGTGGTCCCCACTCTGTCGACATGTAAGGCATCCCACCAATCAAATTTTGACACGTCTCTCACTATTGGAGCCATCCGTGAATGAACCGCAACACGGGAAGGCTTTACCTGGCTCGGGGCTGGTGAAGATGCGCATATTCCTGCGCCACGTGGCAGAATATAATTGGAGAACCTTGACACTCATGTGTGTTTGGTGTTGAATGTTGTTCGGCCAAACATTATTTGTTTGTCCCATTAAATGTTCCTAGTTCTCGTTCATTAGACACATTAAAAATTCAATATAATAGTTTTTTAAATTATTTTTTCATTCTTCATTATTATTTTTTAGTTCGTACACTATATTTGTTTAGTTTTAGATATACATTCATCTTTTCATCTAAGGGAAGAATTTTTCATTAAATAAATTTTCTCTTAATGTTTGAAGAAATTTTGTGTGTCAATGATGGTTTTAATAATTATTAAGAAATCATCCTTATCGATAAAAAGCATAATCATAATTAAAATGTTATTTATTCTGAAGTCTGAAATCTAAATGATGCGAGAATATTGAAACATTAGAATTAAAAAAAATATATATTCTCTTTTTTTTCCTGTTACATAGATTCTCTTAAAAGTTGAATTATATAAAGTATTAACAAAAAAAATATCTAAAAAGAGCGTAAATCCTTCAAGTCAATTATTATAACGATGTGAGATCTATCATTATAAATCCTCTAATTAGAAGAAAGCAAAAAGAGAAAGAAATTTCAGTGACAAGTAATTTTTAAATTCTTTTGAGTTCGGTTTTTCCATTTATTATATTATAAAGTTTACCAATAATCTTCCTTTTCTCGCGTTATATTATTGAAATTTGTAATTTTTTTCGTATTGTACACGCATGTTAAATTTGTAACAGAATATAACATGTCATGAAAAAATATAAGAAAAAACAAAACAAGGTAAACAATATATCGTTTTCAAAAAGTTTGTTAATAATAGTAAATAAAGCAGTAAATATCTTGGTTCAAGGCTGTCTGTAAATAGTTATTTTTAAATATTTTGAAATAAAATTATTTTTTTAATTATAGAAGAGAGATTGTGTCAAAAAGGGTAAAATCTACATTGACAGGGAACTCTATATACTTTAAAAAGATAGTCTCACGATTTTCTATTTAGGAAATTTATATGCCTTTCTATTATGAGAACCATACTCTTTTTAATTATTAAAGAGCCTATTATATATTCAATGTATCTTATGTAAGTATATTAATACATTAAAATCTATTTTTTTATGCAGGATATATTTATTAAATTTCTATTTGAAATTATGAGAAAAAGGGGAAAAAAATCAACTAGTAAAAGAGAATCCAAATCATATCATATTATTTATGAGGGAAACCAGATTCAATCACAATACATATGGATTAAAAACGTAATGAATGTTGAAATTTGACGTGATTACATTTTTTTTAATATTTATACAATTTGATAGAATTTCACTTGTATAATGTTTGAATTTTGAAACAACATAACTATTAATATATAATTTTAGAGGAAAATGTTGTTCTCACAAATTTAACGAAGTGCACTCTTACTCCTCTTTTTAGGACTTTACTGAAATTCATAATATGTAACTATATAATTGATCATAATTTTAATATGACAATCTTTTTATTAAATGTAATAAATATTTTACTTTCTTTTACAAACATAGTAATTAATTATCGAATACATGCTTCATTTTTGTTTTTTCCGTGTTTTTTGCTAATGTGAGTAAGAAACAACTGTTAAAACTAGAAGGTGTTAGAATATTCTATGATTCTCTTTGTTAACTTGACAGCAACTAATCTGTCTTTTTCCTTCTCATTCTTTGTTATAACGCCTCCATCATCACCATTATTCATCTCCTTTCTTACACCCAAAAAACCAGAACAGACAAAGGAAAAAAGAGAGAGAAAAATCATCTGTAATCATCTTCCAGGTAAATTCAGATCACCCATTTCGATTTTCTTCTTTATTTTTCTGGGTTACTTTTAGATCTTCATTCTTGTTTGAAAATTTGAAAGCTTGATTCATTATCGACTGAAAGTTCGAAACTTTTCGCTTTTCTTCTCCTGGGGTTTAAAGTGGTTTTTCTCATTTTCTGAATCGTTTCTGGCTGTTTTCTTCACGGGAAAAAATCGTTCATCATGGTTGTGGGGGATTTGAATTTTGTGCTTCTGAGAAATACTTATCAGCTATTTGATTTCACATTAAGGATCTGATTTTCTGCGTTTTGAACGTGGTTTCTTAAGAAGCTGCTGGTTATAGCTTCTACGTATAAACCATGACTTCTTTTTTCTCATCTTATTTGCAAACACACCATATATTTCATGCCAAAGAAAGACGCAGAAATAATTATAAAGCGTGCATTATTTATTAAACTTGGTTTTTTGTGTACTGATATAAAAGAAAAAAGCTTATTTTTTGTGTATCCTGAGAGGATCTAAGTGCATGTCCATCAAATTTGAAAAAATAACAAATGGTTTGTCACAAATAAATTGTAAAATTTATTATATTTTAAAACCGAATTTCTGGTAGAGTATGATTGCTGTTTTGATGGGTTAAGCTGTGTTTACCTCTCTATCTGTGTTTTTTTTTTTTTGCTTTTTTTCTCTCTTAACGGCTAATTGGCAATTTAGGTTTATTTTTTTCTAATTCTTTTCTTCTAGAAGACTTTTGTTGCCAATTTGTAGAAACAAGGACTTAGTCACATGTGGCATAAGCATGAAAATTGGTAGAGTGATAGCCAATGTTAGGTAGCGGAAGGTGGAATCACATGTTGGTGGAAACGGTCCCAACCAAGTTATAGCTATACTTGCCTGTTTGAAACTTTCTTGAATATCCTTTTCCTTCTTAATTAACAATTAAGTGTTTTAATTTTAAAATATTAACTAGAGAACATGAGTGTAGATGACTTGATTTGTGTGTGAAATTCAAAACAGGATGCAGGTTTTGTACAGTCCCTTTTATGAATCTCAAGTTCATTATTGGTGTGTTGTGTAGTATTGACTACGTGCTTCTGTCATCAGCTGATTGATTACTTGATTAAATTGTATTTCTTTTGCATAATGAATTGCCATGTCTGGTCTGGATTTATTGTTAGATTTTAACATCTTATATGTCTTTCAGTTGTTTAAACTTGTTTTGTTGTTCTGTTGAGAATCATTTATTTGTTTAAACTTAGAAACAACTAGACCGAACTGTATTTGATGTGCTAAATACTGTCTTTGGAATCAGTCCTGTTTGAGTATGATCAAAACTTGGAAAGAAGTTATAAAAATTGTTATGCTGGTTATGTTTGTAAAGTTTTATAAAATTCATTCGGTGGATTAGATTCTAAGAGTTTTCTTATTAAATTTCTATCATTCTTTCAGGTGTGTCTTTCCTGCTGCTAAGGCTAAACTAGGTGCTGCTTCATTCCTTAATTATTCTTCAAGCTTTCTGATAGGACCATATTCTTCAGTCTTCTCTGCTGTCATCACCAATATCAGGGAATGCTGAAAGATGTGTTTGATGGTTAAAATTTCCTTCATTGAGGCTAATGAATTCGTGCCTCCATCTGAGCTACCCTCATTCAATCCTGATGACATTGGATGTTTAGTCCATTGCTTGTATCTATTTCACGCTCAAGCAACTGAGGTGCCTAGAAATCTCAGCCATTGTACAATCTCAAAATACTACGACTGTGAAGACGGTTGAGCTTTGAATTTCTTGAGTAGCACTTTCCTGCTTCTGGCAAAGTGATTGCCTGTACTTAGTGCTAGTGATATTAGCATTCTTTACGCTAAAAGTGTGTGTAGAAATGGAGCAAAAAGGAGGTGTGCTTATGCAACGATATGAAATAGGAAGATTATTAGGCCAAGGAACTTTTGCAAAGGTTTACCATGCTAGGAACCTCATCACTGGCATGAGTGTGGCCATAAAAATTATCGATAAAGAGAAGATTCTGAAAGTTGGGATGATTGAACAGATTAAGCGTGAAATTTCAGTGATGAGACTAATCAGGCATCCACATGTGGTTGAGCTTTATGAGGTAATGGCCACCAAAACCAAAATTTACTTTGTCATGGAGTATGTAAAAGGCGGTGAGCTCTTTGACAAGGTATCCAAAGGGAAGCTCAACCAGGATGATGCTAGGAGATATTTTCAGCAGTTGATCAGTGCTGTAGACTACTGCCATAGCAGAGGTGTGTGTCATCGCGATCTGAAACCAGAAAATCTTCTACTGGATGAAGATGGGAATTTGAAGGTCTCAGATTTCGGGTTAAGTGCGCTGGCCGAAACTAAGCACCAAGATGGGTTACTCCATACCACATGTGGTACCCCTGCATATGTTGCTCCAGAAGTGATAAACAGAAGGGGTTATGATGGTGCCAAAGCTGACATATGGTCATGTGGGGTGATCTTGTATGTTCTATTAGCTGGTTTTCTTCCATTTAGAGATCCAAATCTGATGGAGATGTACAGGAAGATTGGCAAGGGAGAATTCAAGTTTCCTAACTGGTTTTCACCAGATGTGCGCAGACTGCTGTCAAAAATCTTGGATCCAAACCCAAAGACCCGGATATCAATGGCGAAAATTATGGAAAGTTCTTGGTTCAGAAAGGGGTTACAAAAGCCCACCATTACTCAGAACAAAGATGAAGAACTATCCCCTCTGGATACTGATGGAGTATTTGGTTGTTGTGAGAATGGAGATCCTATTGAACCAGCAAAAGACTCAAAACCTTGTAATCTAAATGCCTTTGACATCATCTCCTATTCCTCAGGTTTTGACTTGTCTGGTTTGTTTGAGGAGACTGATAGAAAGAAAGAAGCGCGATTTACCTCAGACAAGCCCGCCTCCATTATCATCTCCAAGTTGGAAGAAATCTGCAAGCGCCTTCGGTTGAAGCTGAAGAAGAAAGATGGAGGTTTGTTCAAGTTGGAAGGTTCAAAAGTAGGAAGAAAAGGGCCTTTGGGTATTGATGCTGAGATTTTTGAGATCACCCCAGTTTTCCATCTTGTGGAGTTAAAAAAGTCTAGTGGAGACACATTGGAGTACCAGAAACTTTTGAAACAGGAAGTGAGGCCTGCACTTAAGGACATTGTTTGGAACTGGCAAGGAGAACAGCCTCATCAACTGCAACATGGAGTATTGCAGAATGAGGAACAACCTTCACATCCTGCCATATCAGAGCTTGTGCCACAAGCAACTGCGTAGTGAATATTATGTTCCTAAATTTGTTTTTATGTTGTCTGTGTTTTATGTTCTTGGTCAAGTGCAAACTGTCATGTTGATAGTTGTCGCGGAATAAGGTAATTAAGCATGTAGACATACTTGCTCAGCTTGCTTAGTTAGTTGCTTCTTTTACAATTTGTGTCTTCTGTGATCTCTGCAGTTGAGCCTATTGACTATGTTAGAAATGACATCAGAAATTGCTCAAGCATCGTAAATAAGCTTTTCTAAAAGTTGGAATTAATTTATAAATAAGTTAACCTGTAAATAAATTGATTATATTTTAGAAAGAAAGAAGTTTGTTTCATTTTTTTAAGTGCTTATGAAGAAATTTGTTCACTGTATGTTTTCAGAAAAATACATGAACAATTTTAACTCGTAGATTTCTTCCTACTAGATTATTAACTTATAGCAGCAACTTGTGTTTTGTATCCTGAAACCTTAAACTGAGATAAATATTAGTTTCTGATTTTCGTTCCATATTATCATCAGCAACTCTCTTGCAAATGGTGGCAAGTATCATGGACTACTCTCAGGCTTTTAAACTGTCTTTATTGAAATCAGAGTTGGCAACGTAATAACGATTGGAAGCAGATCAGAGTGTGAGAAACAAATATATGAAAGTAGAACATTGAGAGTGTGAGAAACAAATATATGAGATTGAATGAGATATATTTCTATTATGAATTGAATAGCAAAAAACGTATTTATACAGAAAAGTGTAACTGTTATAGCTAACAGATATAGTAGAATCTATTTTTGGTTTGACTTCTTACAATATTCCCCCTCAAACCAAACTAGATACATCTACAACACTAATACTTTCCCTCATAAACTTGAACCTTGCGTGCTTCAAGGCTTTCGTCAGAATATTAGCAAATTGTACCTTTGACTTGCAATGCTCCACTACTAGCTTCTCATTTGATACTTGTTCTCTAATAAAATAAAATCTCGTTTCGATGTGCTTACTCTTTCCGTGAGAGGCAGGGTATTTTGCCAAGTTTATGGTTGATTGATTGTCAACCAATAACCTCAGCTTGCACCTTTGATTTATTCCTAGGGAACACAGCCAAATTGCTTGACAAGCAGCTTTGGATGCTGCAATATATTCAGCTTCACATGATGAGAGTGCCACTACCGGTTCCTTGGTAGAATTCCAAGAGATAGGTGCCTTTCCCAAGAAAAAAACGTAGCCAGCAGTGCTCCTCCTATCAGTTTTGTCACCGCACCAGTCTGCATCTGAGTATCCCATCAACTCTTCATTTTCTTTTGATAGAAGCACCTCAAAATACTCAGTCTCGTGCTGATACCTCATGATACGCGTCACGATTAACAAGTGTGAAACTTTGTGGTCTTGCATGTATTTACTAACAACTCTAACACTGAAACTCAGATTTGGGCGAGTGTTACACAGATATCTCAGGCTTCCTACAATGCTTCTATATACTGCAGGGTCTACCCCTTCTTCCTCAGGATTGTGCTCCAATTTCACACCAGTTTCAACAGGTGTGATTGTAGAATTGCTCCGCTCCATACTGAACTTCTTCAATAGGTCACGAGTGTACCACTCCAGATGTTGTTTGTGTGAACTCAATGCCGAGAAAATAGCTCAACTTTCCGAGGTCATTCATCTCAAACTCCTTCATCAACTCAGCTTTGAATGACTCGATGCACTCCTCATTGCTGCCAGTAATCAAGATATCATCAACATACAAGCATATGATGATTCTGCTGCCTTCAGTCCTTTTCACATACACTTCATGTTCTGATATGCACTTCAAGAATCCAATTCCCTCGAGAAACTTGTTAATCCGTTTGTTCCAAGCTTTTGGAGCTTGTTTTAACCCATATGAAGTCTTCTTTAGCTTATATACTTTGTGCTTATCATTCTCCTGCACAAAGCAAATAGGCTGCTGAACATACACTTCTTCTAAGGGGCCATTCAAAAACGCAGATTTTACATCCAATTGATACAAACTCCAGTCTTCGTTTGTTGCCAAGGCCACTACCAATCTGACAGTTTCAATTCTAGAAACTGGTGCATAGACCTCTCCATAGTCTATCAAAACCTTCTGTAGAAAACCTTTGGCCACGATTCTGGCCTTGTGCCTCACGATTTCACCATCAGCATTTACCTTGACCTTATAGATCCATTTGAGAGCAATGGGCTTCTTATTTAGTGGTAGCTCTACCAACTCCCAGGTGTTGTTCCTCTTAATAGTGTCAATCTCCTCCTCCATAGCTTGCCAACAATGTCCATCCCTAGCTGCCTCCTCAAATGTGATCGGTTCTGATTAAGCAATTAGTGCAAAATGCACTAAATTCTTGTCAGATGTTACGATAGTATCATGAGTAACATCATAGTCTCGAAGATATGACGGAAGTCATGATCTTCGTCCCGATTTTCTCAAGGCCAAATCAGTTGTGTCTTGCTCTGCTGAATCTTTTTCTAAGACTATCTTCGATGTGTTGTTGGCTTCCGTGCTTGCCATCGTCCAGTCCCAACTAGACAACACCTCACTCTTCCTTTTAATTAGATAGATCCACATTTTCCTAGTGAGATCATCTATGAACGTGAGAATGTACCTGTTCCCCCTAGGAGTTTCCATTTGCATTGGACCGTAAACATCTGAGTAGACTACTCCTAGCTTCTCAGTGGCTTTCGTAGGGATGAATTTTTGGAACTTGGGCCTGGTCTGTTTGCATTGTATGCATTCTCTACACACCTCTTCTGGAATCTTGATTGGTGGAAGCCCCCTGACTATCTTCTTCTCATTTAGATCAAACAAATGCTGGAAATTCAGATGCCCAAATCTGTTGTGCCATTTCCACTCATCCTTGTTCACTGTTGTGGCAAAACACTGATGTTTTCGAGTATTCATTGCAATACGAAAGGTTCTATTCTCAGATAGATCTGTATGAACAACCAGTCTTTTTGATTGATGTAAACACTTAGACCATTTTCCTTCATTTCCATGATAAAACCTTTCTGCAACAATTGCCCAAGACTAAGCAGGTTTGTCTTTAAACTTGCTACATACAGAACACCATCAATTACCACTTCTCTGCCACCTGAATCCTGTAACACCACACGACCAATGCCTTCCGAATTTAGGCTGCTATCATCAGCAAACCTAATCTTTCCCTGTGAAGAATCATCAATCTTGATAAACCAATCATGTCTACCTGTGCTGCTGGTTTTGGCCATAAGCATCACCACTTCTGAATCAGAAGAAGCCTCGTCCTGAGCCAAATTAGCTTGGTTCTTTGGCTTGTTCTTAGCACTCAAAACATTTTCGAAAACATGTTTTTCAAAACATTTTCGAAACTTTTGCTCTGATACCAACTGTAACATCCCTAAGGAATATTACTTTGAGAATATCACAAACAATTAAATAAATGAGACTAAATACGATAATATAAAAATTTTCCTCATTTATATATGCAGATTCCCAAAACGCGGGAAATTAAAGTCGTATTATCAAAACATTGTAACCGTTCACAATTCAAAAACATTACAACTCATAAAGCCAAAACGGCTAATGTCCAAAACATAAATACATCAAAAAGTTTAAATCTTCAAAAAACCCAAATCATCCCTCTCTCTAGTCTCAAGCGTCTCCTGGCTCACCTGTCAAGTCATCTGCTCCCGGATAACGAATCATCCGATCATCGCCATGCACACACAGATAGGGTGAGTTATGCATATTAAACAATTTAAATATGATACCCATCCCAATGAAAATTTACAGATACATTTTAATTACAAGTTATTCACCCTGATCTCAGATTCCTTCCTGAGTCCCATGCATGAAACTAGGTCTTGGGACTTTCACTGTGCTTCCATGAAACTATCCCTTTCGTGGCCCAACCCTACGAGCCAATCCTGCTCATAGTCCAACCCTACAGACTCCTCGCCTGTAGTAACACATCCAAGCTTACACAACTTGGACCCTAGCACGCACGCAATCACCATACTATGGACTCCTCGCCCGATAGTAGCCGACGGGAACATCACAGTTCCTTGCCCATCGTGCGCACAACACATGCAATCACCATACTAAGGACTCCTCGTCCAATAGTAGCCGACGGGAACTCATCTAGTTCCATGCCCATCATGCGTTCCACCACTCAAGCACGTCCCAGACCTCTATTGGACTTAGTCCATCAACCCAAGCATAAAAGAAGTGAACTTAGTCCTTCGAGTTCACTAATCAAGCAAAAGAAGATAATTGTACAGCCACACAAACCGCCTGGTATCGCCTAGACACCGCTAGGCGGATACTGGCAGAGAACTGCCCGGTGGTCATACTCCCACCGCCAGGCGCTGCGGCCCAGATTGGACCCAAAATTCTCCGTCACCGCCTGGCGGACACCACCCTGCCGCCAGACGCCTAGCGCTAACAGTGGCCACTGCCACTTGTCTTTCACTCTACCGCCAGGCGGTTCACCTCGCGCCGCCAGGCGCCATACCAGTAGCACAATGCTACTAGTTTTGGCACTTTTTTACAGGTCTTAATAGACCCACATTTACATAATATTTCCATCCCTCATTCATTCATAATTTTACAAGACATAAAATCAAACCAGAATGTAATATGTACAATTAGCTAAACCTGAATCTCAATCCTCTCATCTCGATATGCCTCGCATAATACAATACAAGAACATGCCCTATGGTGTAACTAGTAGGCTCATCACTCACCACAATACAAAGTACAGTTTGCAGTACTCTTCTCTAATTGCACTTACACCTAAGTCATACCACAAATAAATCCTTAGTCCTCCTATGTTAGTATGTTCACTTAATTCATGAAAA
>Ga0214544_1000677_pt1 | contig 65409 bp, 45 predicted proteins | sample CNSS3metaG_FD_160074 | JGI IMG/M metagenome (GOLD analysis project Ga0214544, IMG submission 160074) | Root nodule microbial communities from cowpea collected in UCLA plant growth center, Los Angeles, California, USA - CNSS3 | ecosystem: Host-associated > Plants > Roots > Nodule | place: USA... | reverse complement strand
CTGAGGGTATTTTTGTGAATTAAGGCGGGTACGGTATCCACGAGTACGGATACTATGATACCCGTACCCGTCCTGTTAACATGCGGGTATCAAAAATACCCGTACCCACGGATAACAGGTATCCATTTTTAATATTTGTTTCCTACCCATTGCGGGTTTTATCCGCGGATACCCACGGGTACGGATTTTTTTGACATCCCTAAGTATATGAATGAGTATGAGAGACTGTGTGTGTTTTTTCAAGAGAATAACTATGTGTATTTATAGGGTTTTTGGGTCCTATGAGGTTTGTTGTAAAAACTGATAGACTTTATTGGTCGCTAGGGTCATTACCATATGTAGTATTATCCATGCCTATAGTTACTCCATGAACATCATTTTCACCATAATTCAGTGGCATAATATAAAGGCAGAATCATGTTGCAACAAAGATTCCATCATTCTATCACCCTTTTGGTTGTTGTACTTGTAAGACCTAGAAAAATTAAATAATTAAATAAATAATTATTTAATATAAATGTGGGTAATGGAATGTTTAGGGCATTTAATGTGGACAGTTATGACAAGGAATAATACTAGTTCAAGTGGTTGAGAGTACTTGGTTATTACGGGAGGAATGAGGTTTGAGTCCTAGGTATGTCATTAGTGTGTTATTTAATTATTTAATTATTTTTGTAATATGCTTGACCATAGTGCGTGATAATATAATCTTAGATGTGTAGGAATTATCATAAAAAATGAATTGGTTGATTGGTTGTGCATTGGTTTGGTAATTGTGTGGTTGTGTGTTTGAACCTTGATTGAACCTAAATAGGTTCCTTTTTCGCCAAAATTCTTTTTGCCATGAATGAGAAGGGTCAAAAACCCTAGCCATCTTAAGGAGCAGAGATGGAAGAAAGGCTAGGAAACCACCTTGTAATGGCCCTTGAATGGTCATTAATCCATTTTTTTAATAATTTTCGTTTTCTTGCCATTAATCCTAATTAAGGAAAATTAAGAAGCAATTTGAGAGAGAGGGTTTAGGTTTTTTAGACTACCATTTGGTGAGGACTGTGAAGGAAGTATTCTGAGCACAAAAACCTTAACCAAGAGACATTGGGGGGAAATTCTGCAAGGGTTAGAGAACGAGTTGGAGTTAGATTAATTATGGTGCAAGAAGGACTCTAGGATTTTCAATTGGAGCAATGAATACCAGGTTAGGGGAGCTACATTGCATCTTTAATTTTATTCTATGTGATTTCCTATTATAATAGATGCATTGTGTGTTTCTGTTCTGAAAAATCTGGGTTTCATCGCGTTTCTGGAATTTTTCCAGAAACCGCCAGGTGACTTTGAAGGTCCGTCAGGCAACTCATGTTGAATAAACCCAATTTCTGGGTTTTTGCTTTGAATTGTTTGGCAGTGATGAACTGTCGCTAGGAGACACGCGTAGGTGTGCTATGTTTTCAATGTTTGTGGGTTTCTAGGGACTTTAGGTACTCGTGGGAGTCTTTGTAACATGGAATACTGGGTTGATAGAAAAATTGTGTAGGGGTGAACCTATAATTACTACAACTGAATGAATTGGAGATTTCATGAATATGAGGGTTTGTAACGATTTGGGGAATTTTGGGTAGCATGATTTGGATTGAAATTGCTTGTGATTTTTCTGTGCCATCTAATGTCAATCAATTATATGTCGAATCGAACGTGTTAAAGAATGGTGGTAAGGGAAATTGGTTGACTAGAATGGATTTTGGGGAAATTAGGATTCGTGCAGGTGTAGTACCAATATGGAATTTTCCAAAAAGTGATGCACCGCTTGGCGACACATAGTTTTGTGCCAAGCGACATCTAGTGACAACAATATTGGAGGTTGATTATGTGATGCTCTAGTTGAGGGGTTCCTTTGGGGGTCCAAGTGGAATTAGATACGGGGAAAATAGGTGAAAATGGAACCCTTGGTAACTTGTATACCTTAAGTCATAAAAGTGATTGGGAAAGTGGAGTAATTAAAATTGGGAGGTGAAAATAAGTGAGGAAAATTAGTGCAAGATGGCTGATATTAGTATTGGATAGCATGAGTCATAATTCGTTGTAGTAACGGGTCTAAGTACTAATCATAAATTCGGTTCTCCTTTTTTCCTAGAGTTGGAATGGCAATTAATGAGGTCCTATTTATAGATGCATGAACTTGTGGTGATGCAAAAGTATGGTTGATACGTGGCATTGGATTAGTTGGAAATTACAGTGATGTTTTGGTATAATGACGAAGTTCAGGTATGTTTGGGTGACTGTGATATATGGGTGAGGAGTATGATTTGTTCTTCCTTAATTCTAAAGGTTGGCATAATTAAGAGAGTAATATATATGGGAATAGGTATGTTAACAAGGCATAAGTGGGGGGTTTCAAGACCCGTTGAAGGGGATGTATGTGACTTGGTAATTATGTTGTGTGTTTGTAGATGCCTTGAGTGAGATTAAAAATATGTTCTGTTGTGCCTAAACTAGTAAACTCGATGTATTAGTGTAGCCCTAGTGGTGAGGTCTGAACTGCCAAGCAATAACTATAAAACAGAGAACTTCTGAAGCGTTTGGCGCCTGGCGCCTGACGAGAGAGGTGATTCCGCTAGGCAATACCTGTGTGGAAAGTGCTCATTAGGACGTATGGTGCCTGATAGTGAGGATAGTTTCGCTAGGCGATATTTGAAAATTCAAAGACTTCTGGAGCGGGTGGCACCTGACGACGAGAGGCTTTTGCCAGGCGGTTTGCAACCAAACTTTGCCTGACAACGCTTAGGCAGTGCCAGACGATAATGCAGGGACATAGGTTTGTTCCAATGGATTGGTGTGTGGTCTACAATGCTTTGGATGATACCTTAAGTTTGGAGCTTGTTGAAGCATTCTTTAAGTTGTGTCTCAGAATGAAGTGTAAACACGTGGCGATCCCAAGTTGTTGCCTGGTGATATTGAAAAATCGGTGTGAGTATGCGAGTTGTGGCTCGTATGGATGGGCTCCACTTGATTAGGAAATCACGAGTTGTGGCTAGTGATGTTTTGAATCTTGTGTTGAGCATACGAATTGTGGTTTGTATTGGGAACTCCACCTAGCGTTACGGATGGTGGTTCGTAACAGGATGGTTCCGCACATGTATCTACAAGTTGTGGCTTGTAGAGGTGGAACCACGAGTTGTGGCAGCAAAGGTTATCTTAAGGTCATCATTTGAGGATGTAGAACGTGGATGAACATGGTTGTTGCCATGTTTTATGGAATCGGAGGATGGTGGTACTCCAACAAGTGTGTGTTCACTTTATTTTGGTTATAAATTATTTATGTTGTTAGCTCACCCTATCTATTTGTGTTTGGTAATAATCGTGTAATTCGTTACATAGGAGCATATAATGTTTCAGGTGGAGTTGGTAACGCTTAGAGTCAGAGAGCATATGTGTTTTTTTACTATCTTTTGTAAACAAATACTTTTTAAATGGACATTGAAATTTGTAATGGCTATTTTGAACTCATGTATTGAAGTTATAGTGCTTTAAATAAAGTTTAAATTTCTTGCGTTTTGAGAAAAAGGTTTATTAAATGCAATTTTTGTATTAGTATTATTTTATTTTATTTAAATTAGTAATATCAGGCCAGGATGTTACAGTGCTCATCAGTCGAATTGGAATCACAAGAATCATATTATAATTATAAATAAAACTCTTAACCCTTTTTGCACATAATCCAACCTTCAATGCTTCATCGTTGCTCATGGTGGTTCTCCCAACTGCAATGGGAGTAGAATTTTGGGTACCTCTACCATATGGTGACTGTTGCCGCCACTTCCCACTCTTCCTTATTTTTGACTATGTTCATCATAAATTTGATCACAGCAAGGAACTCAATCCTTTCTTCTGCCTCGCCAGAACTCATTTTTGACTACAACAAGTAGATTTTGGAGTGATTCAATCCCCCTAGTGACAACCTCCAATTCGCTATTGTCGAAACCATGGGTTGCGAAATGTAATTCCATCTAGATCAACATGAGATTGTATTGGAGTGCATAAGTATATTAAGGGTGCATAATGATTTTTCTAGAATTTGATAATTTTAGACCATATTTTGAAGGTATTTTGTAACTTTGATCTTTATTTTCACACTGTATATGAAGTTAATTTAACTTTAGCTGCAAGAACAAATATTAGAGTATCCAAGAAAATATTTTATGCAAGTCAAATGCTATTTTCGATGCATTTTCATCTCATGAGGCCATAATTGGAACTTGCAGTACTTGTTGAGGCATGTGTTATCAAAGCAATGGAAAAAAAACTAGTTTGACACTAATTATTCATACAACTTGAATAAAACATATTTAATGAAAGAAATAGAGTGTTAATATAGTGTTCTTAAAAGGCATTGCAAACTTCTAAGCATAAATACTCATGGTAGCTAATTGTGTGCAGTTATGGACCTAATGTAAAAAGTAAATACTACAATTGATTTTCTTTACGGTCGATGTAATATTTATTTTTTATATCAACTTAAAAGTCCATTCATATAAAAAGTCATTAAAATAGGACATGATATCACCTTCCTCTTACTTTTTCATTGTGCATGACATGACATGAACTCTTTTCTTATATTTCAATTTATTTTCTATTACAATTTAAAATATATAGAAAGATATATAAATATGGAAATATATAAATATAGGAATTTAGTTATGTTAGCAAAATGATTAATATAGTTCAAGTTATTTTGGTTAAGTGTTTATAACAACTGGATATCTTTGAACCAAAGTTCGATAGATGCAATAACTTCTCTTATGTCAATAGACACATTATTATTGCTCACATATCTTCGTGTGACATGTTTGTACTTAAGACAAATAATAAATTTACTATGTTTTGTAGAGAATGTTCTCTTATCCAATTACCAAAAAGATCTTGCGAAAAATGTAATCTTTAGAAGATCTCTGGAAGACTATGTTAAAGCTTCTTTTTTATGAACAACTTTTTAGGAAGGATTGTAACACCCTAGGTGGATATTACTAGACAAGGCAAATATCATATAATTTCGTTGGAATTAAAATAATATATAAAGTTATCAAGCACAGGAAAATTTAAAACTTATATTGATGAAGTTCAAATACGCTGAATTCTCCTTATTAAAAATCCATAATAAAGCTAAGCATCATAAAAACTTATTACAAAATGTTTACAAATAAAACATAAAGTAATCTTCCATAGTCTGCCACACTCCATCTCTAGGCATCAACGTCCTCACCTTGATTCACATATGCTCTCACGTGACACATACACGATCATTGCCAAACACAAACAGAAATGGTGAGCTAAAAAGGAAAAATAACACAATAAATAAACAATAAGAATTAACCCTCTCCCAATCTATCTTAGCCAAATTTAGTTCATCGACGCCTTTATAACGTTCCACCCCAATCTCATAACCAATATGAGAAAGATCTATTCACAACCTTGGTCCTTAGGGATTATCATGCTTCCATGAACCTACCTGCTCATGGTCCAACTCTACGGACCTCCCCGTCCGTAGTCCAACTCTACGAACCTGCCTGCTCGTAGTCCAACATGCGTGAACACCTGCTATGAACCTCCCCGCTCATAGCAGCCTCAGGTGTGAGCACGGAACATACGAACCTCCCCACTCGTATCCATACACTAGAGTACAACTGATACGGACCTCCCCACCTACATCAATCACGCATTTCCAATCTTCATTACAAACCTCCCCGCTCGTAACTAATCCAGCATTTCCCTAATCAAACCATCAAAATCATCTACAACAGACCCCTGCCCCTGAACTATCGTCTAACGCTACCTAAGCGTCGCCACGCGAAACCCCATTGTAGACCACCTGGCGGTTCCAATACACCATCGGGAATCATACTTCGTAGGACACCCCTGTTTGAAGTTATCACATGGCAGTCCAATCCGCACCGCCAGGCGTTACACCAGTAATGCAATTTTACTGATTTTAAGCACAACATGAACAATTCTAACACCCCAAAACTAATTGAAGAAAAAGACAACGAACACGTGACCCATTTTTTTTTTTGAAAAAGAAATGGTAAGATGAACTGTATAATTACACCTAAACCATTTCTAACGTGAATTGTCCCACCAACACTTTTATTAAACCAAAGTAAATTTTGACTATGTTTTTAAGTGTGTTGCACCTTTCACAAGCAAAGAGAGATAAAAACATATTACATTTGGGCCCCTAGTTTCTAACAAATACCTAATTAAGCATGATGGAAAAGAAAATACCAAATGTATAAAAATAATTGCAATTAAATTTACGTGTGTGTCATTTCTTGTACCAATCAATTAACATATGCATTTAAAGAAAAAAGAAAGAAAGAAAGAAAGAACTAGCCTTAAAATATCAAAACTTCAACACGTGATAATACATTGAAAGTGCAATCAAATGATGATGCGTCATAAGAGTGGTGAGTTTTTGAGCTTTGACCTTCTTGGACATGACGTTGGAGAACTTGTTGCTCGTGACCCACTAGGGCGACATGGCAAAGAAGAGGTGGTCAAGAGGAAGGTAACGAATAGGCATGCCACGCGTGGTGTGCACGTCGATGGTGTTGTCGTCGTCACCACCTCCACCTTCTTGGAATGCCACTACCATGTGCAAGGGTATGAGAATTGAAAGAATGAGTTTGGCTTCGGTTTTGGTTATAAATGAGAAAAAAAGAGAGAATTAGAAAGTGGTGTGTTGTATGTATTTGATTTCGAAGGAAAGGGTTATTGACCAAATAGGTTTGTTTCCCGTCGTGTGAAAATAGACTCACTCCCCACTTTCTTGAGTGAGACTTTTGTTCTAAGTGAGAGAGAGAGAGAGATGCATATCTCTTAAGTTGCGCACATAACAACAACAAATGCAGACGAAAGTTATAGTGGATTGAGGAAGAAGAGATGGGTGCTCTACCTCTGTTCCCACCATGGTTTGTTGGAAGAAAATTGAATGATTAAAAATGGGTAAAGGAAGATGGATTAGTGCGTGGTGTGTACGGTGGAAGAAGATGATCCAAGATAATGGAATGGAGTCGTGTGCAAACACACTCACTCCTCACTCTCTTGTGTGATCCTTTTGTTCTAAGTGAGATTGAGAAAGAGAGAGGTGCATAGCTCTTGAGTTGTGCACACAACAATAACAAATGTAGATGGAAGTTATTATGGATTGATGTAAATGTAGGATCTGATTGTGAATGAAGGAATTGGAAAGAAAAGAAAAGAGATAGGTGCTTTGCCTCTGCTCACATGGTTTGTTGGAAGAAAATTGAATGATGAAAATGGGTGAATGAAGATGGATTGATGCGTGGAGTGTAGGGTGGAAAGAGATGATCCAGGATGATGAAATGGAGAGTAATGTATGCGTAAGGATGATGATAAAAAAATATTGTTCTCACGACTTCACTGCCAAAAAAAAATTCACCACCAATCCAAATTTGAGCGAGAAATTTGTCACTCTGTTTATTGACAGATAAATTTGTCGGTAATAAAAATTTTAAATTATCGACGGATTTTACAAATTTGAAGTTATGCAATTATCAACTAATTTTACCAACAACAAAAATATATCGGTAATTGAAATTTGTATTACTGACGAAAATAAATTTATCAGTAAAAAATTTAAATTTTTAAAATAGAAAGTACTAAATTAGAAAGTTCTAAATATTATAGAATAGATTTATTATTTTCTTTAAATTTAATTTTAATTTTATTATCATAAAAAACCAATATAGTGAAATATTTCTAAAAGTGTGAAAAACAATTGTTCTTTTATAAAAAAAAATCTCCTTTTGGAAGAAATATTTAAGATATCTTATACTATTTTAATTTCACTATTTTGATTTTTGATGATAATACAATTAAAACTAAATTTAAAGAAAATAATAAATTTTATTCCATAACAATTAGAACTTAGTTCTTTATATTTTAATAATATAGTACTTTCTATTTTAAAAGTTTAAACTTTTGAAAACATTATATCATTTTAAATTATCTAATAAAAGTAATATATTATATTTAGGTTGAATAATATTTTTTATTTTTTAAAATAATCTTATATTAAGAAATATTTTATTTTAATATATATATATATATATATATATATATATATATATATATATATATATATATATATATAAAATAGACTTTTAATTTCTAGATGTAATATCAAAGAATTTATGTCATATTTTTCGTCAAGTTTATGGAATTTAGTTTTAATAATGTGATTATTTACTAATATTTATACAAGCAATAAAATTAGTATCTTGGAAAAATTTCATATAGCATAAAATATGACAATTACAACGAACTTAATTCTATAATTTAGGCTAAAAATAAAATTTGCAATGAACTTAACCAATATTGATCTCGGCTTGGCCGAAGGCTAATCTTGACAAGATCAAGGTTAACATCAATCTCAGGTTGACTTTTTGGCAAGACAAATATTAGTATCGACCTGACTCAACTAGAGTTTGGTCTTAGTAAGACCAAGATCAATACTGATCTTGTCCCGACCGAATACTATCCTTGGTAAGAACACAATTAGTATCAACCCTGAATTGATCGGAAGGTTGACCTTGACAATGTTGGTGCAAAGTGGCTCTAAAATGGGAGGAGAGTTGAATAAAGCATGTAGACGAAATCTTTAAGTAGTGTGGGAATGGCATTTTTTATGATGTCTATCATAGATTGATTGCTGTTAAGAATGGCATCACCTTCTTCTTCCATAGACCATACTTTTCTCCTTTGAAAACGAGTGGACAAACTTCAATTTGTTGTTCACTAAATTGTTGACAAGAACTTGTCCTTTAGTCCTATTAAGAACTTCCCCAAAACTAGGCTCTAATACAACTTGTTGGTGCAAAGTAGCTCTAGAAGAGGGGATTAAATAGAGTTTGTAGACATTTTACAATCATTTTGTGCAAACATATTATAATAGAGAATACATGATAAGTAGTAAGGTGGAGAAGAATGCACACAAATATGTATACTAGTTCACCTCCACCTAAGGCTTCATTTAGTCTCTTAAGCCACTCGCTTAAGAAATTGACTAATCGACAACAACGGGTATGAACCTCTCCAGGTTACAATAAATCACTCCTCTCAGCTTCACAAGTCACTACAAGAAAAAATGCATTTAATGGGGGTTATTTAGCGGAGGTTGATATAACCTTAGTAATGGATTAACCTAACTGAGGTTTTTAAAATCTCCATTAAATTCCAAAGGTTTAAAGTTAAACTTCTGCAAGATAGTGTAGGTTCTCAAAACCTTGGTCAAATTACAAAGGTTTAACTTTAAACCTCTAAAAAATAGTGTAGGTTTTTAAAACCTCTATTAAATTACAAAAGTTTAGTGTTAAATCTCTAAAAAGAAGTATAGGTTTTTAAAATCTTTGTTAAATTACAAAGATTTAGTTTTAAACCTCCAAATAATAGTATAGGTTTCTTTCAAACTCCAAGTTCAAACTCCAAAAAATGTATATAATTATTACTTATAATCTTTTCTGCCAATTTCTTTTTATGGAAATATATGTAATGTTCTTTAAAAATTATTTATTAAAAAAATACATGTAGATTAGTTTTTTTAAAAAAAGCCTTCCATAATTAATTCACGTAGATTTTGTTATATAAAATTATCCTAAAGTAATTATACTTATTATGATATATTTTTTAATGATTAAATTAAGTATTGTTATCAAATTAAAGAAAAGGTATTTTATTTTTATCATAATGTTTATTTTAATTCGCAACAAACTAAAGATCCATTTTTCAAATTATAAGACATTTTTCCTCTCACATTTGTCAAACGTTGTCTATGTTTCTTCTTCAACCACTTCACAAGACCACGACACAATATTTTTCGCACTTCCTAGCAACGATCTTCAATCTTTATACGCATTTTGCTTTCTCCTTTGCTCTTGGCAACATCATTCTTCTTGGTCTTTCGCTCCTGGCACATAGGTTTGAATTTTGATCTTAGTGGTTCACTCTCTTTTAGGTTTTTTTTTGCACTTTCATTTTCTCTTCTTGCTCTCTCTCCCCTCTCATATGCTCTCTCTGTGATTGACATTATTATTGTGATTTTCACATGTTATTGAAATGGTTCTAGCATTTTATTATTAATTGCTATTTTATTTTTTACAGGTTCTAGTGTTCTGTCATTTTAGAGGTTCTGTAATTTTCATAGGTAGGTTTTCTCACTTTTTCTTTGATTTTCAGTTCCAGTTGTGGTTTAATTGTATTTCTTTTTTGTGTAACTCTCTTGCAGACATATTCTAATCCTTTACACAACAATCCTTGTGCTAATTTTATAGGTTAACTTTTTTTGTATCTTCTAACAATGTAAAAGTTAATGAGAGGGGGAAGTAACATTGTAATATGCAGAAAGAATTGTAGTCGTGTGGTGGTGAGAGTTGGAAGAGAAGGTGATGTCATATATTTTAGTGCTATAACTAGAGGTGGCTAAGTTGATAGTAGGAAACTTTTGCAAATTAAAAGTTCAATACAAAATTTCTAAACTCTTGCAAAAGCACTATGTGTTAAGGATCATCATAAGATTTTAGAAAGGATAATGGTTGATCTTGCATTTATGAATAATTTTGAAAATGGATAATTTTTCTAATCTAATGCATCAAGTTAGATAAAATTTTGAAAGTGGATAATTTTACTAACCTCTTTGCTTTGGATCCTACATTCCGTGGAAGTGCATCCAAAGATCTTAAACATCAGGTTAGCAGAGTGTAAAGATTGAATCTTAAAAGTCATATAGCTAAGTTAGTCTGGCTCCAAACCATTAAACTACGCAGTGCACAATACATTTCTTTGAAGATTGAATCATTTTTCCAGTTACAATATGTTAGCTATGACTTTTCAATTTCGCACACCAATTTGCAATTCAAGTTTCCAATCAAAAGAATATATACTTTATACGCACATTTAGGAGTGCGAATGGTTTAGTAACTATGTGCATTTTTTATTTGACTGGCCATCTTCAATGAAAATTACATTTTATAGATTTAATGCTCTCGTGATGATTCAGTAGAGGCCCATTATCTTGTAGAACTAGTTCATGTAGAAAAACACTAAGAAAATGTGCTATAATATTAAATTCAATATGCAATTCCCAGAGAGCAGTTAGGAAATAATTAAATACCTAAGTTACTCCACGTTTCCAACATACGAGTGTCTTTTGTGTGCAGTTTTTCTTTACAAACCCATTGGGGTGTGACCTCTCTGGTCTACCTATACTCTTCAGAGAGGATGAGGAGTATGTTCAAGCCTACAAACAGATCAAGTAAGTCTTTTTTAGCTATAAAGGTTTCAACAATGGCTTCAGTCATTTTATTACACATATAGATATCCTTCTTCTGTGACATAAGTCTACATGTATATGTGACAGTGATAAATTGTGTATCTTGTATTTTCATAGTCAAAGTGAGCTATATGGGTAAATTCTGTTTTACAGGTACATGAACTATAAAATTCTCATACATATCTGTAGTGTTGTAAGAGTTTAGCATCTAAGAGGCCATAAAGTATACTGTATCTTCTAAAGAGGTATTAAAACCTTGTGCTTTAAGTCTTCCTACTAGTGAATAATGAAAATTTGAGATTTCCCACTCTCATGCTTGAAGGGTTAGATTTAAATTATTGGTTACTCTTAGCAGATGAAATGTGATTGGGGAAAACATTGCAATTAATTCACTGTCTAAAATTAAATTATTTCTCCTTTGAAAGAATAAAACATGGATTATTGTACTTTAGTAGTCACGAGATGACATCATGTTTTCTTGTCACAGTGCAAGTAGTTTGTTCTAACTTTCTATTCCAGTCAACTAACATAATTTATCAAATACACCCCACTAGCCTACCTTTAATTAGACAAAGCAAAATTCCAGTTATTTATTAGTAATACTTGACAGATAAACTAAGAGCAAATTAATAGTTGGGTAAACAATCACTACATATAAGTGGATATCAGAGTTTTATATTCTGTCATGGCAACTATAAAGCCAAATTCTACATTTTTTTATTCTTATATCATTAGGTACATTTTATTCTTTATTAAATATATTTTTGTTCTCATAAATAGACTATTCTTAATTGATTTGCCTCGAAATACACAATACATTGATGGATTGAATAAATTTCTGGACTTTGCATTTTCTTATAAGAGCATTGAGGGTAAGATAATTTATCCATATTCAAAATGCAATCTTAACAAATCGCAAACTCGAGGAGCAACGTATGAACACTTAATTCTTCATCCTTTTCCAAAAGGGTATACATTTTGGCTTCTACATGGTGAGACAAATTATGTACAACATATGATTTCAATATCTCCAATTTTCCAATCGAATGAGGATAAAGGTTTTGCTAATGATCCCATATGTGGCATGGTTAATGATGCATTCTAGAATTTTGTAAACACTCAAAATGCGGACAATCATGAGAATATGCGACCTGAATCAAGCCAAATGATGCTTGATGAAATTACTCAGTATATGAAGTTTATGCATGATGGACAACAAAGTTTGTATGAAGGATGTGACAAATATTCTAAACTTTCTTTCTTGCTCAAATTGTACCACATCAAATGTCTATTCAAAATGATTGACAAGGCAATGTCAATGATACTTGAGTTGTTAGCAGATGCCTTTGATTATGCTAAAATCCCATCTTCATTCAATGAAGCTAAGAAAATCATTAATAAGCTTGGCCTTCATTACACCAAAATTGATGATTGCCCAAATGATTGCATGTTATACTATGGAGAAGATAAAGATAAGGAATTTTGTACGAAATGCAATGAATCTAGATGGAAGAAAACGAAGAAGAGCAATAGTATTGTTGGTGCTACTAAGAAACAAAAGAAAGTTCCAACTAAATTTTTAAGGTATTTTCCATTCAAGCGACGCTTACAACAAATGTTTATGTCTTCTAAAATAGCTGAGCATATGCAATGGCATGCATCAAGAAGTACACATGAAGGCATATTAAGGCATCCAAGTGATTCTGAAGCATGGAAGAACTTTGATCTAATGAATCCTCAATTTGCTTCAGACCCTCGAAATGTCAGACTTGGTTTGGCTACTGATGGGTTCAATCCATTTGGTGATTTGAGTACATGTCATAGTACTTGGCCTATTGTACTTATACCTTACAATCTTCCTCCTTGGATGTGTATGAAGCAAAGTTCATTCATTCTTTCCATGATCATTCCTGGTAAAAGAGCACCAGGAAATGATATTGATGTATATTTAAGGCCATTAATAGAAGAATTAAAAGAGCTATGGAACACTGGGGTTGAAACTTTTGATTCACATAAGAAAGAAGTGTTTCATATGCATGCAGCTATATTATGGACTATTAGTGATTTTCCTGGTCTTGGAACCTTATCTGGGTGGAACACACATACTGGGTTGGCTTGCCCTAGGTGTAATTTTGACACAACTCCTAAGAAGATTCAGGGTAAATTTTGTTTCATGAATCATCGATGTTGGTTAAATGCAGGGCACAAATTTAGATTATGCCGCAATCGTTTTGATGGAAGTGTGGAAACTAGAAATCCTCCTTTGAGAATATCAGGAACAAATGTCTTACAACAAGTTCAGAATTTTAATATTGTATTTGGGAAAGAACCAGAAGTTGAGGAACGGGGGAAAAACAACGGAAAGGTCACCACCCTATTGATGGCCCTCTACAATGGAGAAAAAAGAGTATATTTTTTGAACTTCCTTATTGGGTGAATAATTTATTGCACCACAATCTAGATGTTATGCACATTGAAAAAAATGTATGTGATAATGTGGTCTATACATTATTGAACCAAGGTAAAAAGTCAAAGGACAACCTAAAGGCACGAAATGACTTAAAAGATTGGGGTGTTAGACCTGATCTTTGGCCTGATGCAAATAACAGATATCTTCCGGCTATATATACATTGACAAAAGAAAATAAACATATATTTCTGAAAACATTGAAGAACATCACTGTTCCAGATGGCTACTCAAGTAACATTAGTAGATGTGTTGATGTCAAACAATCTAAGCTTGCAGGATTGAAAAGTCATGATTCTCATGTTTTAATGGAGCAACTTTTACCTTTGGCAATGAGGAAGACGCTCCCTAAAGAAGTGTGCTCTGTTTTGATTGATCTGTGTTCCTTTTTTAAGCACTTGTGCAATAAAGTTTTAAAAGTGGATGAACTTAACCAATTGCAAAATAGAGTTGTTCTTACATTATGTCACATGGAGATGTTATTTCCTCCTGCATTTTTTACAGTCATGGTTCATTTGATTGTGCATTTGGTGGAAGATGCCAAGATTGGAGGACCTGTCCAATATAGGTGGATGTATCCCATTGAGAGATATTTGGGAAAATTGAAGTCTTATGTGCGTAACAAGGCTCAACCAGAAGGCTCAATAGCTGAAGGCTACCTAGCTGAAGAGTCCTTAACCTTTTGTTCTAGATATTTAGATGGAATTGAGACTATATTTAATCGAATAAGGCGTGTTGATGACGAACCTGACACCATGGCATCTAGTGTAAGTGGTTTGTTTCCACCAGTTGGAAAACCAGTTGGGGGTTTTACTTACTTCTCTTTATCAACAAAGGAAAAGTTACAAGCACATCGTCATGTATTGACTAATTGTGCCCAAGTTAACCCTTTTCTTCATTAAGTACTTTATCTTTACAACTTTTTATAATTCATCTACATTGAGGACTAACCATGTAATTATTTCATTTATTTAAATTAGAGAATTTAGAGAAATTGTACGAAGACAGTTAAGAAGTCGTACACGATCATCCTCTATGATAGATAAGAGGGTTCATAGAGAATTTGTGGAATGGTTTTCTCGTCGGGTATGTCTAATTTACATTCTTAAATTTGATAATATTAAAGATATCCAATTATGTTGATCATATTTTTCTTTTTTTTTTAGATAAAGAATGACTTAAATGGACCTTACTCAGATGATTTAAAGCTCTTAGCTATGGGTCCAATTGATTGTGCAAAGCGCTACAATGCTTACAATGTTAATGGCTTCAAGTTTCGTATGTTAGAGAGAGATGATGGACTTAAAACACAAAATAGTGGAATATTTGGTACTTTTGGGACAAGGAGCTATGCAAGTAGCATTGACAATCAAATGCAATTTGGGGGTGTGCCTTATTATGGAAAATTGGTAGACATAATTGAGATCAACTATAATGGTCGATTCTCTGTTACTTTGTTCAAATGTATGTGGGCTGATACAACTACTTCTAGAGGGATTATAACAGATGACTTGGGATTTAGATTAGTAAACTTTACACGTTTAATACACATTGGTGATAATGATGATGACGAACCATACATTCAGGCTGTAGAAGCTCAAATGGTTTATTATGTAGTGGATGAATTAGATAAAAATTGGAGCATTCCTGTGCATCTAAAGCCACAAGACTTATATGACATTGGTGGAGATAATGATGTCACTTTCCATGAATGTGAACCATTTGAACAACAAAATTTGGAAACTTTATTTCCAGATGGAGAAGGGAATATACCATTAACAAGGTCATACTGAAATTGAACATTTCTATACTAGTTTTTGTTTAAATTATCATCCATATTACTTATACATGCATTATATTAGATAATCATAATTTAATGAATGTGAATTGACTTGTATTAATGTTATTGTTTATAGAATTCCTGATGATGAAGAAAATATACATGAAGAAGACTATTAACATAGTTTCAGCCCCTACCCAAAATAGAAGTGGCCAACCATCATCTATAATGTCTCCACCTGCGCTTCATCCATCTTGCCCAAGTAAGTTAACTAAGTTTCACCTATAGTAAGAATTGAAAAGTTTCACCTACTCATACTCCAAGGCCTAGTAATCCACCTCAACTTCCATTTCCGCCACAGTCCAGCATAACACCTCAATTTTCATCTCAATTTGGTATGATGATTATATTTCCATGTTAAAAAGTATCCATGTTGCTTTGGATTTTTTTCTATAAGTAGGAGTAAGAAATGTAGTATAACTTTTGTTGATAGTTTGAGTGTTTTATAATGTTTATGTGTTTTTTACGATTTTAATAATAGATTGTGTTCTAATATAGGTCACTGCATTAAAGTCACAATTGGATGAATAAAATAAATGAAATGAAGAACGTGAGAAAAAACTTGATGCAATCATGAACTTCTTTTCTCAAAATTATCAAGGTCAATTACCTCCTGAGTTGACTATGTTCAATTCTGCACCAGTAATGTTTAAGACTGCATAACTTCTTTTATTTTTCAGAGTTTACATTTCTAATTATGATTCACATTTATACTATAGGTTTCTGATCAAGGAAGTGTGCCAACTAATACAACAAGTTCTGGACATGAGGAAAATCATATACGATAGTTGAAGAATATAATATAATGTGGAAGTTAACTGAATCATTTTATGTTTTGAGAACCATTGCAATACTTCATGATAGTTTTTGCTAACTAATATTGTTCTTGAATTTGAATTTGAATTCGTATATTTGTTATACTTTGATATACATTCAATCATCTATAAATAATTTGTTAATTTGATGAGTTTATATCTATTTATGTATAACTTCATTAAATATAGATTAAAAAATATAATAAATGTAAATAATTGTGACTGAAAAAATATATATGAATACATAAATGATAAATGAGTAAAAAATAATATTAATAATTTAAAAATCTATGGTACTTTACGAAGGTTTTGAAACCTATAGTATTTTACGGAGGTTCTGAAGTCCATGGTATTTTATAGGGGTTTTGAAACCTATGGTATTTTATGGGAGTTCTGAAACCTATGGTATTTTATAGAGGTTCTAAAACCCATAGTAATTTACAAAGAGTTCAAAACCCATGATATTTTATGGAGGTTTCAAAATTCATGGTAATTAACTGGGGTTTTAAACCCACAAAACTTAATTGAGGTTTTAAAACCTCTATTAAATACAAGAGGATATAAAACTTCGGTTATTGATTAGTGCTTCCTAGGGTTTGTAAAAACTCTGGTTAACACATTCTCCAAGGATGGTTTAGCGGGGGAAATCGAAACCCCAGGTAAAGAACTTAGTAGAGGTTTTAACCCTGGGTAATGTAAAAATAAACCTCCGTTAAAACCATTTTTTCTTATAGTGAGTTTATCCTCTCTAGGAATCACAAGTATAAACCTCTCTAGGTTACAATGAGTTTAAGCTCTCCAAGTATTTTGTCCTAATCTCTCATCAAGATCAATAACTCACAATTACAATAATCAAATAATCTCTCACACAAGAGAGTTACAATAACATTCATAAGGTTTCACTTCACATAATGAAGGATATACAATGGTTTTGCTCAATCCAATATACATGTCCAACAAATGAATATGATAAAGTATTCTCTATTTCTCTTTTCTTTTCAAGAATAGATTTGACATAATTTTAGTACTTTGATTTTTTTTTTCACTCTCATTTTTTCTTCATCTAAGTTTCGATATTTTTAGTTGCACTAGACCTTTTAACCATTGATGCAAAATATCTTCATATCTTGAAATATCTTTGTCATTCTTCACTTAGAAGTTCTTGATATCCAATCAAAATGTATTGCTTCTTGTGATATCCAATCAAAGTGTATTGCTTCTTGTAAATTATCAGTTATTTTCTTTTCAACCATTCAACAATTTGAATTTCAAATATCATAACATTGAGGCTTCAATCATCTGAATATACTTTTGCAGTTTTCAAATAAACTTACCAAAATTTGGTTAAAAAGATTAAATTCACACATTTCTAAAGATGGAGAACTAAATTGGTCAAAAGTTTCGAAGATAAACTAATTTCAATTTTCACTAAAAAGTTAAGGAACCAAAAACATTCTTAACCCAAATTTTTATATTTCCTTAACTTTTGAATAAATATTTCAAATTTCTTTATATATGACGTTGACTTTCTTCATTATTTGAATAAGATGAAGTTTACCCCATTTATTTTATTTAATAAAATATTTATTATATTTTCTTTAAAAAAATATTTAAGATCATTTTAAAAATTTTAATTTTTAATTTTCATAGTTCTTAATTTAGGTTTTAGTTAATATAATATTATAAATAAAATAAAGAAAGATAATGTACTTCATTAAAAGTGTAAGAAATGTAAATCTCTATTTAAAAATGAAAGAGAATATAGGTATTAAGTTAAAAATTATAAGAAATGTAAATTTTTATTTATAGTTTTTAATGTCAATTTATTAAAAAGCCAAAATAAAAAGTCAATGTATATTTTAAAATTGAAGATAGTCTAAACGTGGAAAGACAAGTATATATATTTTTTATTATTTTAAATTGTAAACTCTATTTTATTGGATGAATCTTGATTGACCTGAGTTGTAATGTATTTTCTCTAAATGCATTAAATAAGAAAGAATGCATAGTTTCTAGGACTAGTACTAAATAATAATTGTTATGAATATAAATGCTCAAACATCCATAATGGTGACTAACAATGATGAACCAAACCCATCGAATTGGCAATGGATGTCTCAGACGTATTTCCATAAAATGAATATTGGCAAAGTCCTTGGATCTGTCGTTTCTACCGCTCCTCTTTGGATCAAAAGGTGTCAAATCACATAAGTGATTACATTTGGTATATTAATAGTTTATCTATTTTATATTAAGATGTTGCATCGAGGTGTACATGTATTATTACTCTTTATTAGCTAAGTTGTAAGATGAACAAACAATCTTATGTATTGTTGTCAAAGGAACTAATTTATCTCATGATCTAATGTAAAAGTTAAAAATGATCGTGAGAGGTCTTAAAATTTGAGATTATTATCTAATTCTTTAGGCCCATTATACGGTTTAGTATTAAATTATTTTATAAGTTTTGATAATAACATCTTATATGTATTATATGTTCAAATGTGAATCAATTATCTCAACATTCTAACATATGTTTTTGTTGACTATCTAGTATTTATAACAAGTCTCACAATATAGAGTCTAAGAGAGCAAATGAGTTTTTAACATGCGTTTAACTCGTAAATAATTTGTTATAATCAGATGTTTTCTATATAAAACTTAATAGTTGACACATTATTTTTAACATCTATAATATTCATGTTTGGAAATAGTTTATTACAAATGTGTTAGAAATCCAAGTGTGAGTCTAAGTCCCACATTGGCTAGAAATGAGAAGGTAGAGCACTATATAAGGATAAAGACTCATAAACCTATTGCCTTAAGGTTTTTGGTTGAGAATGATATCAATTTCTTATGTGGGGGCTCAGGTTCATTGGTGTTGTAATCTAGTTAAAGATGAACGACGGTACAAGAAAGGGTACTCGTGGTTGGGAATGCTTCCGCTTGAGGGGGAGATTGTTAGAGTAAAACCTCCTCTCTAAACCTTAACAAAATGGTCTTATAATCATCCACTTAAGGAGACAAGCATTAACAAAAAACATGAAGATTCTCATTCAAGTTCAATCAAAAGATCAAGTGTTAACTAAATAAAAATTGCAATGATCATCTTCCAAGCCTATATAAAATATTCAAGTTGAAGATGAAGAACACAACTCCAATTAATATTTTGTCTTATAACGATCTAATACTGTTCTTTGTGGGTAAGTGATATCCTTTGTGCGTTATCTAATAGTTTTCTTTCTTAAACATTTGACACAAGTTCAAAACCAAAGCTTATGAATTTTTCCTACGCTAAGAGGGTCCAAATTCTGTTAAAAAATGTTCTTGAAGCTTTCTTTGTGCAAAATTTGTGATCAATGTTATGTTTGAAAGGAAACATGGAGTTTCACTTGGTTTATTCTTTTTTATTGTGTTGATCTTGTTGTATGTGATATTGTTTTCATTTTCCCACTTTCTTTTGTGTCTTTAGACAATCTCTAGATAAGGTTTCCTTGTATAGTAAACTAATAAGGTATTACTATATGTAAAATAAAATCTTGTTGGGTTGAAGACTTCGTTTCTTGAATTTTGGTTGTATTATTTTAAGACTCTTAAATTTTAGCATTAGCCTAGTGGGACTGAGCAATTGGATGTAGCTTTTGAATTAGAGTGAACTAGTATAAAAATTTGTTGTGTATATCTTTCTCTTTCTCTATCTTTCTTTATCATTTGGTTCTTGGCATTATTTAGTTTTGTTTTTGTGGATAAAATTTAAAGTAATCAAATCCTATATTTATAAAGGATATCACAACCAACTGTTGATCGACTCGAGATGATATCATAACAAAGAGGATATAACTCTTCCTTAATCAACTCTTGATACTAGAAAGGACATATGTTATATGCACTCTAGAACCACTTCAAGAGGATCTTAGCCTTATCTACTCTATAATCACCCAAGAATATCTATGTTTTATCAACTCTTGTTACAAGAACACAACAAATAACCACAGGAAACACTCCATTTGAGCAACAACCAAGAAACACTACTGGAACACTCTAGTTGAACAATATTTAAAAAACAAATAAGGAAAATTCTCTAGAAAAAAAAAACAGAAAGAGTTTACCACCACATAAGCAACACTAGGACTTCATCAAACTAGCATAATCGTTGTTTACTTTGAAAGCACTTGAAAATTGTGTTTAGCTAAGAATATATTAGTGTGATTTTCTCTATATGATGCAAAAGTTATCTAAAGGATTTGAAGTGAATATCTATTAATAGAATTTTCAAGCCATTAATTTAAAACATTTTCTAACACATTTAATCAATTAAATCAAGGTCTTAATTTATTATTCTAATAGAATTTTGAAAAATAGTTACAATGGTTGTCTATAATAATCGATTATCACACATTTCAATCAATTAAACATGCTCCTCGTTAATTTCACCGAAAAAGTTTAACCGATTAAACAATATCTTAATTGATTATTAAATTGAGAGTTTGAAAATACTTAAAGTGCTTTCTAGGTTAATCTATTATTTTACAAGATAATCGATTGTTCTATTTTGAAAACCTATCAAGAAACAATTTAATCAATTATATAAAAATATAATCGATTAAAAATGGTGAAAACCATTTTGAGCTTGAGTTTAGCTTTAGAAAATTGTTTTATCTTTTTATTGTAGGTTATATGCTGAATTAGAAAGTTCTAGTGAGTACCTTGTGTGAAACACACAAACATGACAAAAAAGCTAGACTTTAAAACTTGAATCTTAATCACCAACATCTACATCTTCTCTTAGGTATTTAATGTTGTGAGTGTTGAGAAATATTGTTGGACTAAAGTGATTTAATGAATCCAACCTCAACTTTAACATGTCTTGGTAGATGAAGAACAATAATATAGTTGTTTGTAATGGTCTAGGTTGTTTAGAGTATTGTGTGTGTATGCCCAGAATTTGGATTGTTTGGTTCAATATGATAAAATATCTCAAAATAATTTAGAACTTTCTCATTAACTAAATTTGGTGTTAAAAATAGTTTAGGTGGTTAAAGAATGATTTAAATATGTTAAAAAAAATTGCTAAACATATTAATGACTAAGTCTCCTTATGATTAACTAAAATATTAGTCATCCCATACTTCACCAAAAGAAGAGGAACAAGCTAAACTCTGATTCATGGTTGGATACAAGTCATCTTTAAGTCATGTAAGTTCAATATCCTCCAAAGATGAAAATGATTACTATCAAGTGTTGCATGTATTTCAAGAGTTGTATAATGAAGCAAATAACTTAGTTGTGTCAAAATAATTTATTAAAGGGACTAGATAATTGGCTAGAAAATAATGTTAACAAGCTTGAAGAATAATTAACAATCTCAAAATCAGATTTAGAAAACTTAGAACTGATTTACAAAAGTTCTTCTTACAACCATTATATGAAACTATTTTTGAAGGATTATGAAAATTGTAAAGTAAAGTATTTGATTAAAACAAGCTCGAAGTTGACAATGGCAAAAACTAACTCCGAAGTTGTTCTAGGATCACAAAACTGTGTTTTTGAAAAAGCTAAAATTGGATATAAGCCTACTGATAAATGTCTAGTTCACTTAATATTTCATATGCTTTTGAACACTTATCATGTATGAAATTGACATATTTCTGGGTGAAACACACCCTTTTTTACTTTAAATTACAAAATGAGAAGTAGAGAAGTGAAAAATTGATGTTGTCGCAACCGAGATCGCGGCAGGACAACGAAAATAATTTAAAAAAGTACAGAGGAGTCGCCACCATAGTTTATTATGGGAAACTATTGAAAAACCGTAAAACAAAGGTTTTTGAAGCCAAATTTGGATTCGAGAGTTAGTTACGTGTGGGCAAGGTATTAGCACCCCCACAACGTCCGTCTTAAGACGGTTCCCTATTTAATTAAGTGTGTAAAATATAATTTGATGTTTAAAATTATTTGTTGTTCCCTAAAACAAAATAAGAAAAAACACATACAAAAACATTAAAGATTAAAACAAAATTATTTTTTTATTTTTTTGGGCCCGACGAGGATTGTACCTCGCTCCTACGTATTTCCATTTGGAAAATCAGGGATAACGTATTTCTTTGTAAAATATTTGTTGTTTGATATTATTATGTTGTTTTTTTTAATTTTATAGATTTTTATGTATATGTATATTTTATTAATATAAAGAGAATCCGAGATTCTACATGATAAAGATTTAGTTATCAAACAAATCCGAAATTTGACATGATATTTAAGATGATTTTATAATTTCATTTTTTATTATTACTTATTAAAAAAAGAATTAAAAACCTATGAAAGAGTGTTTTGATTATCAAGCAAGTTCGAGACTTGACATGACATTCAATACTCATATAACAGAAAAATATAATTTTTTATTTTTTTTATTTATTATTATCCTTTTTTAGGTAGAATTAAAGTCTTCGAAAGAAACCTTTTTATTTATCAAGATAAAAATAAAGGGAAAGAGAAAGGTTGAGCACAGTAATGACAAGCCCGCCCAAAATCATCTAACATGAGAACCCCGAACACATTTAATCATACAACAATTCAAACGATCAGATATATGATGTTATAAGAGAATCATGAAAAGCATTAGGAGAAAAGAAAATTTACCTTAAGGTGACCCCTTTTGTGTGTACTCTATAATAAAATAGAGAGGAGTTTTCGAATTTTTTTTATGTCCCCCATTGGAGAAATTTTGTTATGCTTATATAGGCCGCTTGGGGTACCACTAAGATCCTAGTCTTTAATTATAATAAAATATATGGGGAAGGAATTGGTCTTATTAAATCGTTGCATAATATCCACGGTATTGATTATAATTATTAACAAAATATTGTCTGTAATTACTAGAATCATATTTTCTTTCACATAAAGATCGTGATCAAATCATAACATATTATTCATATAATTGATTCTAATTATTACCAGAAATACTTTCTTCTAAATATTAAAATCGTATCATTCTCTAAAAGCATTATTATCGGGAATATTTGCTTCTAATTAAAATAATACCTTCCTAGTCTAACAACACAAAGAGACACATAAGTGTAAATGAACGATATTTATTCAAATTATTATAAAAAAGTTGCTCCTACTATTATTTAAAAACAGAAATTATGAAATGTTCTTTTCTAACATGTCATGCGAAGAGTGTAAATAGCAAATAGTGGGGGTAAAAATATGTAAAACATTTGGCCTCATGAGAAGAGTGTGATAATTAATAATAAATTAGATTCTCATTCTCTTGGTTTTTTTCTTTTTTTTTCTTTTTTTTTTCTTTTTTCCCACGGTAGAATTAAAGTTTAAAAACCTACCATACATCAAAACATATTTTTATTTTATTTTATTATATATTATTATTATTATTATATTATATATTATTTTTATTATTAAAATTCTTTTACCCAAACAAATACATTTACCTGGATGAAATTGGGTGTTGACAGCTGCCCCTCTTTACTTAGATTTGACTAGATAGTATGAAAGTGAAATTTTCATATTATCCTAGTAAAAGATAAGTAAAGATAAAAACACAAATTTCGTTTGAGTTTCAAAAATAAAAAAGTGAACTCGACCATTGCCTCGTAAAGGGCCGATATAACCAAAAGAAAACTTGGGCTCGACCATTGCCTCGCAGAAGGCCAAGATACCAAAACAAAATCTGGGCTCGACCATTGCCTCGCAGAAGGCCAAGATACCAAAACAAAACCTGGGCTCGACCATTGCCTCGCAGAGGGCCGAGATACCAAAAGAAAACCTGGGTTCAACCATTGCCTCGCAGAGGGTCGAGATACCTAAAGAAAACTTGGGCTCGACTATTACCTCGCAGAGGGCCGAGATACCAAAAGAAAACCTTGGCTCGACCATTACCTCGAAGAGGGCCGAGATACCAAAAGAAAACTTGGGCTCGACCATTGCCTCGCAGAGGGCCGAGATACCAAAAGAAAACCTAGGCTCTACCATTGCCTCGTAGAGGGCCGAGATACCAAAAGAAAACCTGGGCTCGACCATTGCCTCGCAGAGGGATGAGATACCAAAAGAAAAATTGGCTCGACCATTGCCTTGCAGAGGGCCGAGATACCAAAAGAAAACTTGGGCTCGACCATTGCCTCGCAAAGGGCCGAGATACCAAAAGAAAACCTACGCTCGACCATTGCCTCGTAGAGGGCCGATATACCAAAAGAAAACCTAGGCTCGACCATTGCCTCACAGATGGCCGAGATACCAAAAGAAAACCTGGGCTCGACCATTGCCTCGCAAAGGGCCGAGATACCAAAAGAAAACCTGGGCTTGACCATTGCCTCGCAGAGGGCCGAGATACCAAAAGAAAACCTTGGCTCGACTATTGCCTCGCAAAGGGTCGATATACCAAAAGAAACATGGGCTCGACCATTGTCTCGCAGAGGGCCGATATAGAAACAATTTGTTACCACTTTGAAAAGGGTTCTAAGAAGGACTCATCACCCCGTGAGAATCAAGTTGATATTTGAGACAAAAAGAATGCATAGATGCATGAATGTATGAATGAATTCCAACCAACCTTGTTTTCCAAAACTTCCTTATGCCAATTTTGTCTTTTCCATTTCCTTATATTTCTATTTACTTCCCTTCTCTCTTTATTATTAATATTTTCATTATTATTTTTTACTAGCATTTATAAACATCTTGTTTCCTCGATCATCGAATCCATCTGAATGTCGCTTCACCATCTCAAAAGATAAGATGAAGGTTGTAACAAATCCTAACACCCAATGTCAACACAAGAAACCATTTGCTTAATATTTCCTTTCGACACATCATGTGATCCCCTAGCGGACCGGAACTGAATGGTGTAATGTAATTGTATTATTCAACACAAGTAGATTTGTGCAGATTGGTGAAGTTGGAGGATAAACTATATGAGGACAAAAAAATTGCCCTTGTTTGGATTCATCGTATAAAAACGTGATTCTGGTGTATTTGTTCTATTGAGTGTTGGTAAAATGGAAAGGATTGCCCCAGGGTATTTTTCTAACAAGCTAATGGGAAGACGTTACCCCAAAGGCTTTATCTTTTCTTTTTCTCTTTTTTTTTTCTTTAGTAACAACAATTACAACCACAGTCTTTTGTCTCAAACTTAAGCTTTATGAAAAATAGAAGAATCATTTTTCAATCAGTGTGGGCTTTTATTAGGCTCGTAACGTGGTCAAGGTTACACAGGTTTTGAAGAAAGGATAAACAAGCCCAAGTAAAATTTGTGGTTTTTATCTTTGAGGCAAGGATTATCAGCCTGTTTGTTTCAACTTTCCTCACAACTTTGATCAGCATCTTTCATTTCCTTTTATACGTATCGTCACCACTTTGTAACTCTTTCTCTTCTTACGTTTTCACTGATGCTGGATCATCTTGATTTCATTTTTTCATTCATTTTATCTTGAATTACTTTTCACTTTTTGACTGATGCTTTCTCACATTTTGATTACTTGAACATTGTATTCTTTAGTTGAACTCTTCATGCTGATAATCCTTGTAGTGGGGATAAATTTGAAGGAAAGTATTGTTGTTAGCCCAAAGAAGGTGCAATGGATATCTCATTTTGTTAAGACAGAAAGACGGCCACACATCATTTTGAATCCTGATTCGCTAATCCTCACACAGATTAAATCTTAAACAAAATTTACTGGTGCTCAAATCTTGTTACCTTTAGTCATTCACTCATGTTATTCATTCCACTTTTTTCTTCTCTCTTTTTTTTCTTTTCTTCTCTTTTTTTTAGCCTCGGGGATTTAATTATCATTCCCATAAACCAAAGTGATACATCCTAAAACCATGTGCCCCAATGTCATATCCTTATTTCTCTTATTGAGCAAATGACTAACACCTACTTAGAGCGACCCCTTTTTATTTAGAGAGAAGGATAGACTTGGGTAATGCACATGATATGTCAAAAGGAAACGTCAACTCTAGCATCCAATATGAAAACACTGAACTGCGAGAAAGTGTAGGACCTTCACCTTTATTTTATGCCATTTTTGAAAAAACATGCATTCGACGACTTTGGTAACAAAAGATTAAACACGCTTTGCATTTTCCACTCTTTATTATTATTATTATTATTATTACACATTTATTATTATTTCACGACACCCTTCAGTCTTTGTCTCTGTCTGCCTTGAACCGATCTTCATATTTTGTGGATGAACCTCTGGTGCTTATTATCAACAAAATTTTCCTTTACTTAGTGTGACATAAGAAAATCTTAAAACATCAAACCAACTATGAAATAGGCAAATTTGTCATTCATCCTTTACTTAGTGTGACATAAGAAAATCTTAAAACATCAAACCAACTATAAAACATTTAAACAATATCAATATTCCCATACAAGTTTTTACTATCATGGAATCATTATGCATAAAATATTATGACTACATCAGAATTGACTGGTAGCGGTAACTCTTCCCCATCCATCCTTGTGAGAATTAGTGCCCCCCAGAGAACGCTTTCTTCACAACATATGGTCCTTCGTAATTTGGCATCCATTTCCCTCGATGATCCTTCTGCATGGGCATAATCTTTTTCACTACCAAGTCGCCTCTATTGAATTCTTTGGGACGTACTTTCTTATCAAATGCTTTCTTCATCCTTCTTTGATATAATTGGCCATGGCATACTGTCGCCAATCTTTTCCCTTCAATGAGGTTGAGTTGATAAGATCGAACCCGAACCCATTCTGCCTCTTCTAACTGAGTTTCCAACAATACCCTCAGAGAAGGAATTTCAACTTCAAAGGGAAGTACCTCTTCCATCCCATAAACCAATGAAAACGGTGTTGCCCCAGTTGATGTTCGTACTGAAGTGCGGTACCCATGCAAAGCAAAAGGAAGCATCTCATGCCCATCCTTGTATGTCACTACCATCTTTTGTATGATTTTCTTGATATTCTTGTTCGCAGCTTCCACTACCCCATTCATTTTTGGCTGATAGGGAGAAGGATTATGATGCTGGATCTTAAACTCTCTACATCATTCAGTCATCATATTATTATTCAAATTAGTACCATTATTTGTGATGATCTTATTTGGTAACCCATATCTATAAATCAATTCTTTCTTTATGAATTTCACTACCACCTTTCTTGCTACACTGGCATAAGAAGCAGTTTCCACCCATTTAGTAAAATAATCAATTGCCACTAGAATAAAATGATGACCATTTGACGCTTTTGGTTCTATGGCTCCAATAACATCAATTCCCCACATTGAGAAAGGCCAAGGTGCGGTCAAGACATTCAAAGGCATAGGCGGCACATTCGCCTTATCTGCATATACCTGGCATTTGTGGCATTTCCTTACATGAATACAACAATCATTCTCCATAGTCAGCCAAAAATATCCAGCTCTCATAATTTTCTTGGCCATGGCATGCCCATTCATATGTGTTCCAAAAGCTCCTTCATGAATCTCCTTTAATATCAACTTTGCTTCTTTTGCATCCACACATAGTAGAAGCACCATATCATGATTTCTTTTATACAAGGCATCTCCATTTAGTAAGAAACTTAAGGCCAACCTTCTTAGCATTCTTTTATCGTTTTCAGAAGCTTTCTCAGGATATTCACGAGTTTGGAGGTATCACTTGATATCATAATACCAAGGTTTGTCGTCTAACTCCTCTTAAATAAAATAGCAGTATACTGGTTGTTCACGACTTCTCAATTTAATCATCAGTAACTCATCATTTTGATCTACCTCAAACATGGATGACAACGTGGCTAGAGCATCTGCTAACTGATTATCCTCTCAGGGAATATGATGAAATACTATAGTATTAAAATATTCCATCAACCCCCTAATATATGCTTGATAAGGAATCAACTTCTGATCTCTAGTCTCCCATTCTCCTTTCAGTTAGTGGACAATCAAATCCGAGTCACCATATACATTCAAAAACTTCACTCGGGACTCAATAGCTGCTCGTATACCCATAGCACATGCTTCATATTCTGCTATATTATTAGTCCAACCAAAACACAACCTTGCAGTCATTGGTATGTACTAGTTATTTGGATAAATAAGCACGGCCCCTATGCCGTGCCCCAGTGCATTTAAAGCTCCATAAAAAAATAATGTCGACGTATTTTCATGTTGTTTGCTTTCCTCGAAAAGAGCCAAAATATCTTCATCAGGGAATCCATGTTGTATGGGTTGGTAACCTTCAATAGGTTGGTGAGCCAAATACTCTGCTAAAGCACTTCCTTTGATAGCCTTTTGAGTGACATAAGAAATGTTGTATTCAGATAATAACATTTGCCACCGGGCTATCCTTCCAGTAAGAGATGGCTAATCAAAAATGTATTTGATTGGATCCATTTTAGATATAAGCCAAGTTGTATGATTTAGCAGGTATTGCCTCAAACGATGAGTTGCCCATGCCAACGCACAACAAGTTCGCTCCAAAGAGGAATATTTTTGCTCACAACTCGTGAATCTCTTGCTTAAATAATGAATAACATGTTCCTTCTTACATGTTTCATCATGTTTCATCATGTTTTCCTAGAACACAACCCATGGAATCCTCAAAAACTGTCAAGTATAAGATGAGAGGCCTTCCGGGTACCCGCGGACGTAAAATGGGAGGCTCTTGTAGATACTGTTTGATCTTTTCAAAGGCTTTTTGACAATCTTCATTCCATTCCGTGACATGATTTTTACGTAACAGTTTGAAGATAGGTTCGCAAGTAGCGGTTAATTGAGAGATAAACCTAGCGATGTAGTTTAATCTGACAAAAAAACCACGTACTTCTTTTTCTGTGTGGGGAACCGGCATTTCCAATATCACACACACTTTATCTAGGTCAACCTCTATTCCCTTTTCACTTACAATGAACCCCAACAACTTTCCAGCCTTTACACCGAAGGTACACTTTGCTGGATTCAACTTGAGCTTAAATTTTCTCAGTCTTTCAAACAATTTTCTCAAGTTGATAATATGCTCCCCTTCAGATCTAGATTTGGCAATCATGTCATCAACATAAACCTCAATCTCCTTATGCATCATATCGTGAAAGAGAGCCACCATCGCCCTCTGATAAGTTACGCCACCATTTTTAAGCCCGAAAGGCATTACTTTATAACAAAATGTGCCTCATAGGGTAATAAAGGTAGTCTTCTCCATATCTTCAGGCGCCATTTTAATTTGATTATATCCTGAAAACCCATCCATGAATGAGAACAATGAAAACTTGGCTGTGTTATCAACCAAAGTATCAATGTGTGGTAAGGGAAAATTATCCTTAGGGCTAGCTCGATTCAGATCCCAATAGTCAACGCACATCTGCACCTTTCCATCCTTCTTTGGCACCGGAAATATGTTGGCAACCCATTGGGGGTATTTGGCTACAACCAAGAATCCTGCATCAAACTGCTTCTTTACTTCCTCTTTTATCTTTAACAACATCTCAAGTTTCAACCTTCTTAACTTCTGCCTAACTAGGGAACACTCTGGCTTAAGCGGAAGTTTATGTTGAACAATGTTTGGGTCCAACCCTGGCATATCTTGATATGACCATGCAAAAACATCTTTGAACTATTTCAATAAAGCTCATAAATTTTCATGTGTTTCCTTTGACATGTAAGCGCCGACTTTTACTTCCTTTTTCTCATTCTTACCTCCTAGGTTAATCACCACAAATTCTTCTGATGAGGTTTTATCTCCTTAGCCTCTTGTTCCACTAATCTCATCAATTCTTGGGACGGTTCTCAATCATCTTCATAATCATCTTCCACATTATCGACAAGATACTCAAAATTGGGAATATCAATATTATTTTCAAAAGATTCATTGTCAAATCTGCATTATTCAAATATATAAAATAAATAATTGACTTAACCAACGATCAAAACTTAAAACGAAAACAACGATTTTATTAATGTCACACTAAGCAAAAAGTAGAAAAAGTCAACCCATTTAGGGATAATTATTCAAAGCTTTGAAGAAAGAAAAACAACATCGACTATGACATATTACATTTCAGCACACTTAAACACCACGGGCACATCCACCATCTTCCAATTATTGAGCTGCACATTTGGAGGACAAGGCCACACAGAATCTGAGTTTGCAACGTCTTGTTGTTCCTCAATGACTGAAATTTACCTGGTGTTAATCCATCCAGCACTATGGAAGCTCTCTTTGATGTCACAGATGTGGATTCTTCCCATCCTCGGTTCTCGCCCTTGTATGCAAGCTAGGGCCCGCTCTCTCTTCTCTTCTAAGAATCTCTTTTTGTCTTCCTTAGTGGGCTTGTACCCCAGACCGTATTTGTTCCTGTTCTCAACAATATCCAATGGGAACAATGACCCCTGCCCACTCCTTCTTAATCCATTTTCGTATATATACCCTTCTTTCAACAAGGATTTAGCTGTCATTAAAGATGCACTTGACAGTTTATAGGAAAAGATTTAACATAGGCAGTCCCTACAATTTCTAAGGACTGGAAAGATGTTTCCAAAGCCTCCTCATCATCTTCAACGTAACAAGCGAACAATGGACCGCTTACCAATAAATCTTCTTCTCCCCGAAACTATAACCAATTTGTCTCCAATCGTGAATTTTAGCTTTTGATGTAGAGTGGAAGGTACCACACCAGCAGAATGTATCCAAGGTCTCCTTAATAGACAATTGTATGCTGGTGCTATATCCATTACTTGGAAAAGTATTTGAAATGTGCAAGGCCCAATCTGGACTGGTAATTCTATTTCTCCCATAACTTCTCTCCTGCTCCCATCAAAAGCTCTAACCACCATAGCACTCGGTCGCAAGTGAGTCTGATCAAAAGGTAGCTTATCCAACGTAGATTTTGGCATTACATTCAAAGATGAGCAATTATCAATAAGCACGCGTGCTATAAAATAATTCATACAACTCACAGAGACGTGCAAAGCTTTGTTATGCCCCTTTCCTTCGGCTAGGATCTCCTCATCAGTAAAAATAAGGTGATCATTAGCAGTAATGTGGCTGATAATCCCTTCAAATTTATCTAGTGATATGCCTTGTTCCACGTGTGCGCCGCTCAATATCTTCATCAACAACTTTCTATGAGTGCCTGAATGCATTAGTAATTTTAACAAAGAAATCCTAGCCGGCATGCGATTCAACTGATCTACCACTTTATACTCACTTTGTTGAATAAATTTCAAAAATTCACTGGCTTCTTCATCAGTTGTCTCTTTCTTTTCTTTGTGTTCTATCTTCTTTGGCTCTTCTTCGATTTGCACAGCCTTCTCTTTCAAAAATTCTTTTGTTTTTTCACTAATTACCTCTTCATTTCTTTGTCTTTCTTGGTGATCTTGTCCCCTTCTTAGGTCTCTTGGTGCAAATATATGACCACTCCTCGTCATACCTCCAATCCCAACAATATTATCTATTGTAGATGTAGGTGCCCCAGTGTGTTGCTCACCTCCCTTCATAACCTGAACACCATATCTCCAGGGCACCGCTTTCTCATTCTTATATGGGAAAGTGGAAGGAGCTTGTATTACAACATGTTGTCTTCTTTCTGGCATACGTGAAGTTTTAGTAAAGTGGACTACCAGGGATTTGGGCCCATTTATATTTCGTTCATCTCCCATTTGAGCAAAAACCTCTTCCTCTAGATCCTGCCGACTCACCTGTATTATTTGTCTATCTATTAGCTCTTGAAGTATTGCTTGAACCCTAAACAATCCTCAATACAATGCTCATCACCCGGATGGATACCACACTTATCATTGGACTTTGTTTCATACTCCAATAGTCCAATTTTACACAAGGTTTCAAAGATGAATTTCATTGAGCTCCAAACTTTTCTTGCATCATTCAACAGACTATGCTCCTCCCACTGCATGATCGCATTGGTTGAAGCATTCCCATGCCCGGATAGCGAATTATTTTCAATGTTGGGCTTATCCTCTTGAAAAGTCAACCATCCAGAATCCAACATGACTGTACCTTGAATTTAAAAGCCAGACATCTCTCTGTTGAATGACCCACCTCTCCTCCATGATATTCACATTTAGCACCGGGATCATAACTCTTGGGATAAGGAGGTTGCAATGGCTTCATTGGACATATTGCTATCAACTTATGGTGAAGAAGATCTGATAACAATTATGTATACGTTACTGGAAGCGGGGTAAAGTGAACAAAATCTCTCCTTGCATTTTGACCCTAGCTCACGTCATTTTTCCAACCTTGCCTCAACTAATTACTTTGAACAGGTTGTTTCTGATACGAATCACGGGTTTGATAACGATTTTGTTGATTATTTGGTGGGTGATAAGCTGGCCTAGTATTAGCAATATATGGCCCTTGAGTAGAGTGTTGCTGATGGTTATTATAAAGAGGTTGGACATGAGTCTCCCATGAAGGTGTAGAGGATGTTGCATTAGTCTATCCCTCTCTCTTCTTCCCAGTATTAAACCATGTTTTCTTCATTTGTGAACATCCCGTTGAACTATGAGTAATCTTACCACTTTTCAAACCCATTTCAACCCTCTCACCAATATAACAATATCTACAAAATTTGAGGACATGTTTCCTATCATGTGGTCATAGAAAGGGGACTACAGAGTGCCTATAAACATAGCCATTATTTCTTTATCATGCAAAGGTGGTTCTACCTGAGCAACCACCTCTCTCCATCTTTGTGCATACTCTTTAAAAGCCTCATTCTCTCGTTTTGCCATATTCTGTAACTGCAATCTGTCAGGAGCCATATCAAGATTAAACTGATATTGCTTTATGAACGCATCCACCATATCCTTCCAAGAGTGAATACGGGCAGGCTCAAGGTGCATGTACCAGTTACAAGCCATTCCCGCCAAACTGTCCTGAAAGAAATGGATTAACATTTTATCATCATGAGCATGTGCAGCCATCTTCCTACAATACTTGGTTTCGCTCAGTTTCTTTTTCCTATAACTCATATTCTTTGTTCTTCAGAGCCCCTCGCACCATCTGATTACACTATCTTTCGATTCTCATTTTCTTCAACGCCATTTCTATAGTTTGCTTCTCTTCAAGATTTTCCCTTCACAGCCTTTCATTTTCCTTTTCGATTTCTTGCAACCTTTCTTGCAGTTTTCTCTTCTCATTTTCTACTTCTTCTAAAGTCTCTTGTAATGCCAACAACTCTTCAATTTGTACCGGCTCTTCTATTGTTTCCTCATCAACATGTTCACTCTTCTCTGGAAAAGGCAATCCTACTTTGTAAACCCTTTCCTTCAACCATTGACTGTAACCGTATTTGTTATCCTCTTTTGTCCTGATGCTCATATTTTTCTTTACTACTTTCCCCCAACCACGACGTACTCTGGTCAACATTTCCTTATTCTACAGATTTGGGACCAAGAAGGGAGTTATGACTTCTTCAGAAGGTGGTCCTTGGATGGGATGTTTGTGCTGCCTCATTCCTATTATAGGGTTGTAATTGATGCAAGCTCTAGTCCCCATTAGAGATACATTGGGGAAATTGCCACATTGCCAAATCATCTCAGTCAAGTTCTTCCACCTTGGACACTATCTCACATTACTTTAGCCCATACTTGCCATGTAATATTGCCAATCCAAATCCTTTTTGATGCTACAACCCTTAAAATCTTCAATGGGACAAACCACCCCACCACTTCGCTTGAAGATAGTAGTAACCAACCAGACAAATAATATTGGGAGACAACATATTAATTTTTCATTCTTTTTCTCATAACAAACATTCAGTGTATGAAGAGTATCTGCTAGAATAGCTACCACTGGACTTTCTCTTTTATGTTTATAGGCCATGAAAGCATCAATTGCCGCCAAGTCTATAAACTGATCACATCCCCCCGTATATCATCATAGCTAGCACATCCATATAAACCTCCCACTCTTCCCTTGCAGCCATTATCTGAGTTGTTTCTTCCAAATAGGATAGAGGAAATCCTTCCACGTTGTTTCTATTTTGCTTCTTTTTTAACAACTCGCTTTCTTCAATCTTCAACACTGCAGCAATCTTTGCCATGGATGAATAATGGCCTGAGAATAAATAACGCTTCCTATCTCCGAGCGGGCATCTTAGGATCTGCTCAAACTCCTCTATAGTAGGTGCTAGCTGGAAATTCTGGAAAGTAAAACACCTCAAAGGCGGATCATAGTGTTGTATCAAAGCGGCGATCGCATCAATAGACACCTCTATCATTGCCAAATGCAATATATTCCCATACAAGTTCGCAAAAGTTCTTCCTTGTGGCTTTTTCATTAGCTGACTCGTGATTTTCAACCTTTGTACCTCTGACTTCTTTATTTTAGCAAAGATATGCTTCTTTTGGAAAATATAAGTTTGATTTGATCCCATGGTTGCGCGTATGGCTTAAGAAGTTTCAAACCTATATTTTTTTAATAAATAAATAAATAAAAAGGGTTATAAAATGCCGCAATGATATATTATTTTATTATTTTTTTTAGAAAAAATGCATGCCTTATGATAGTAAAACAAAGCTACCACCTATTTTCTTGAAAAAAAAAGAAAAAAGAAAAACCTAATGCCCCATGATGTTATGCACACCTTTTTAAACGTAAACTCACGAGTTATAATAAAAGGTGGTGATGACCCCTAATATTATTTTATTATATTTTTTTAAGAACGTAGGATAAAATAAAATTACCACATATTTAGCAAAAAATAAATAAATAAATAAATAATTCTTAATTTGTTATGTACACTTTAAAAAAAGAGCTTGAAACGAACAAACGACATATGCTCCCACTTGGTGTCCTATTGGGTGTAAAGAGAACCTATTTTGGCGTATAGACTTTTATATGCTTTATTTCAGGGATAGCGCTAAATAATCTCAATAGGCCTCTAGAGTTAAAGTCAACCATTAAGACATAATTCACAACGATAGACGATCTATCAAATTTCACATGTCAAGAGAAAGCAAACTCTAGATGAAGTCTTCACAATAGCCAAGTAGATCTGAGATCTAACATAGCAATCGTTGGACCTCCACTCCTTATGGCTAACTCAGGTCCAGGTATGGGACCCCAATATTAAAATGAATGCACTAGTCTAACATGTGTAGTGTGTGAAGGGAGCAACCTAAGCCTACCCAAACCCACCTGCAAAACAGCCAGAAAATTCCCAGGCAGATATAACAATTGTCGTTTATCCTAGGATTTAATAATTTCATAATACAGTCTCATATGGGCATCATAATAAATAAAGGACATTAAACTAAATACAAGGCATCCATACAAACAAAAATAGATATACATGCATAAAAATAAATAAATAAATAACAAAATAAAATAATAATAATAATAATAATAATAAAAGAAGCAAATATTTGAAACAACAAAAAAAAATTACACACATAACTAAAAGGATCAACTCTCAAAAATGTCCCCAGTGGAGTCGCCATCTGTCGCAACCGAGATCGCGGCGGGACAGCGAAAATAATTTAAAAAAGTACAGAGGAGTCGCCATCATAGTTTATTATGGAAAACTATAGAAAAACCATAAAATAAAGGTCTTTGAAGCCAAATTTGGATTCGGGAGTTAGTTATGTGTGGGGAAGGTATTAGCACCCCACAACGCCCATCTTAAGACGGTTCCCTCTTTAATTAAGTGTGTAAAATATAATTTGATGTTTAAAATTATTTGTTGTTCCTTCAAACAAAATAAAAAGACACATACAAAAACATTAAAGATTAAAACAGAATTTATTTTTTTATTTTTTTGGGCCCGACGAGGATTGTACCTTGCTCCTACGTATTTTCATTTGGAAAATCATGGATAACGTAGTTCTTTGTAAAAGATTTCTTGTTTGATATTATTATGTTGTTTTTTTTTAATTTTCTAGATTTTTATGTATATGTATATTTTATTAATATAAAGAGAATCCGAGATTCTACATGATAAAGATTTAGTTATCAAACAAATCCGAGATTTGACATGATATTTAAGATGATTTTATAATTTCATTTTTTATTATTACTTATTAAAAAAAGAATTAAAAACCTATGAAAGAGTGTTTTGATTATCAAGCAAGTTCGAGACTTGACATGACATTCAATACTCATATAACAGAAAAATATAATTTATTTATTTATTTATTATTTATTATTATCCCTTTTTTAGGTAGAATTAAAGCCTTCAAAAGAAACCTTTTTATTTATCAAGATAAAAATAAAGGGAAAGAAAAAGGTTGAGCATAGTAATGACAAGCCCAAAATCATCTAACATGAGAACCCCAAACACATTTAATCATACAACAATTCAAACAATCATATCTATGATGTTATAAGAGAATCATGAAAAGCATTAGGAGCAAAGAAAATTTATCTTAAGGTGACCCCTCTTGTGTGTGCTCTGTAATAAAATAGAGAGGAGTTTTTCGATTTTTTTTGTCCCCATTGGAGAAATTTTGTTGTGCTTATATAGGCCGCTTGGGGTACCACTAAGATCCTAGTCTTTAATTATAATAAATTATATGGGGAAGTAATTGGTCTTATTAAATCGTTGCATAATATCCACAATATTGATTATAATTATTAACGAAATATTGTCTGTAATTACTAGAATCATATTTTTTTTCACATAAAGATCGTGATCAAATCATAACATATTATTCATATAATTGATTCTAATTATTACCAGAAATACTTTCTTCTAAATATTAAAATCGTATCATTCTCTAAAAGCATTATGATCGGAAATATTTGCTTTTAATTAAAATAATACCTTCCCAGTCTAACAATGCAAAGAGACACATAAGTGTAAATACACGATATTTATTCAAATTATTGTAAAAAAAAAATTACTCCTAATATTATTTAAAAACAGAAATTATGAAACGTCCTTTTCTGACATGTCATGCGAAGAGTGTAAATAGCAAACAGGGGGTAAAAATATGTAAAACATTTGGCCTCATGAAAAGAGTGTGATAATTAACAATAAATTAGATTCTCCTTCTCTTGGTTTTTTTTCTTCTTTTTTTCTTTCTTCCCACGGTAGAATTAAAGTTTAAAAACCTACCATCAATCAAAACATATTTTCATTTTATTTTATTATTTATTATTATTATTATTATTATATTATATATTATTTTTATTATTATTATTATTATTTTAACCAAACAAGTACATTTACTTGGACGAAATTGGGTGTTGACAGATGTATTTGTAGATTTTTTTGCAAAATGTTTTCAAGGAATTTAGGCACATGACACTGAGTCCCAAAGCTAATGTTGAGAATTGAAAGGCGGTTTAGTAAAGATTCAAATATAAGCCCTGCAGTTGAGCAACAATATTAGCGCTAAACCTTAGAGAAGAAACCTTCACTACAAAGAAATCTCAAGCACCAGATCTGCCAACTAAGATTCAGAGGAAACCCTTAAAGGAACGAAAACTAAATAGCTAACCATCAGACCAGAGTCTAGGAGCAAACCCACCAAGGGAGAAAACCTCAAGTGCTAGCCACACTTGTTATGTTATTTGTATGTTGATTTTCCAATTTAGTTCTAGGATATTTTAGACACTCTTTGGAATAAATTTTAGAAGGACAACAACTCCAAATGCTTGTACTTGAATTCATTATCATGAGCAATTAGACTCTCTCTTGTTAGGGTTGAATGTAAACTTCTCCAATTCTGAACACTATTGTTTATTCCAATATATGTTATGTTCTTGCTTTATGTGTTGGTTATTTGACTTATGCTATTGCTTTGATGATTTGACCACTTATCTTACTTCATCAACTTAAATTGTGTGGAAACTAGTATAAGTTTAGATCCAATCAAATTTCCTAATACTACTTGCTAGGAATAAATCTATCTATTTTAGCTGAATATAGAGTCTTGTTCTTAAAGTAAATAGTCATTCAATCAGGGGTGGACGAAGTCTAATAACCTTAGGTCTTAGATGTTGGTAATACATTTAGGATTACCATAAAGAGCTCTTTTAGGAACACTAAGGTAATGAACGTAACCTATAAACAAGTACATAATTGTGCAATAGAAGAAGATTAACTAAGTTTAACCACAACATTTTTATCAACATCAATCACTTTAACCATTAAGCAAATCTTTGTTTTCAAATTTGTCAACACTTATCATTAATTCATCACAAATTCAAATAGATCATAAGTCATTGTGCTCTTCATATTTATCTTCGATTAACTCTCCAATCATATCTCTAATAATATCTTGAATCAAAATTGAACTCTTGAATACTTGCTTCGCTATTTGCTAATATGATTTTTTCTTGATTGATTATGTAACATCCTGGTAGGATATTACTTATATAAATCAAACAAACAATTTATCTGCATAAGTTCCTCATTTATTATCAAATCGTTTCCCAAAAACATAGGAAATTTAAAACTTTAAAACTCGAGGATCGCGATATATGGTCCAAATATTCAAAATCAGTCTTTACAACTCAAAAGTCAAAAGCAGTAAAACCAATAATTACATTAGATGAAAATGTAATAAAAAAATCTTTCAAAAATCACAGGTAATTTGCTTCCGCTCTCTGCCACTAAGCACCTCCTGGCTCACCTGTAATATCATCTGCTCCCGGATAACAAGTTATCTGATCATCGCCACAAATAAACAGATAGGGTGAGTTATGCATATAGATAAAATAAACCCACCAAAATAAGCCTGAGCGAGCACATTACAGTGGCACTCTACGAACTCTCACTTGGCGAGGTCTTTTCGCTTGGGTGAGACTACTATTCGCCCAGAACAAAAGTCTCTCGCTTGGGCTGCGATTCAAGCAGAAATACATAGATTTCCCACGATTACTCGCTTAGGTGAGGCACGCTCGCCTGAGCAAGATGATATGTCGCCCAAAACATGGGCTCTCCGCTTGAGCAAGATGCTTGAGCAGAACCAGGGCCGAGTCTCTGCTACTTTCGCCTAGGCGAGGCTTGCTCACTTGAGGGAAATTAGCAGATGTCTTCCATGTTCACGCACACAAACACTAGAAACAATACCAAACCACAATCCAATCATTACCAAGCAATCTATATCAACAAGCAAATCTCATGAACATGATTTAAACTCAGTTGGACCACCAAAACTTGAGATTGAACCATAAACAACCAATAGTACAAAAACCCTAATCATATTCATACAAAGGCATAAGAGACCTTTTCAAACAAAAACAACAAACCTCTAAATCACATCACATAGAGCATGAGAATTCATGGCACACAAGCATAAAATGATGAGAGCAGGACTCATAATCATAACACATATTATTTACTTTAAAACACGTAAGGACAGCCCCCCTAATCTGGAATCCTTGCTTAAAGTTTGGGAAATTAGGTCTTCCTCCTTGATCACCAATGGCCTGCCTCAAGCTCTCTCCCAATTCAGCCTCTTGTTTCACTCAAACCTCACAGCACACTCTCCAATTTCTTAATTGGCCAAAACAAAAAAGAATGGTTAAATGTTGAGGGTAATTGCCATTCAATGGATCTTAATGGACTATTTTTCAGCTTTTTTGGCTGCCCCTTGGCCATCTAGGGTTTTCCTTACCTTTTCACATTCATGCCAAAGATAATTTTGGCAAAAAGAAAGTTTAATTTGCTTTTACCAAGGTTTGAACTCATAACCATGCCAATATCAAATCAATGCACAACCATTCAACCAATTCATGTTTCGTGATAATTCTTAAGATTCTAAGGTGATATTATCACTCCACATGGCCAAGCATATTATTCAAATGGTAAATAAATTAAATAACACATAAATGGAATACCTAGAACTTAAACTCAAGTCCTCTCACACAATCAAGTACTCTCAACCACTTGAGCTGGTACTTTTTAACACCACATCAATTAACATTTAATGTCATAAAGGTTCCCACTACCCGTATTTATTATTTATTTATTTATTTAATTAATTAATTTTCACGAGTCTTACATTCCCCCCACCTTATAAAAATTTTCGTCCTCGAAAATTTGACTTACCAAGAAAAGAGGTGAGGATACGGCTTCGTCATGAGATCCTTCATCTCCCAAGTCATCTCCTGTGTTGTCTCATCCCAAAGCATTTTCATCGTCCTAATCTCCTTGCCCCTTTGTTGCTTGACTTGAGCATCCAATATGCGAACCGGTTCAGCTAGCATGGTCAGTTCCTCTCGTACTTGCACTTCATTCGCTTCTAACACGTGATCTGGACTTGCAATGTATTTCCTCAACTACGAGACATGAAATACATTATGCAAGTTGTCTAGGTGAGGTGGTAAGGCAATCTCATATGTTTTTGATCCAATCCTTCGTGTAATCTGATAAGGCCCTATAAATCTCGAAGTTAACTTCCTTGATGTAAGAACCCTTCCGATACCCGTGGTTGGAGTAACCCGAAGAAACACATGATCTTCTTCATCAAACTCCAATGGTCGTCTCCTCTTATCAGCATAAGACTTCTGCCTACTCTGGGTGGCTCGCATCTGATCTTGGATTAATTTGACTTTTCCAGTTGTCTGCTGCAGAAACTCATGGCCAAGCACAAAAGCCTCGCCATCCTGATACCAACATCATGGAGTTCTACACCTCCTTCCATACAGTGCTTCATATGGCGCCATGATAATACTAGAGTGATAACTATTATTGTATGTGAATTCCACCAAGGGTAACACATCATTCTAGTTTCCCAAGTGGTCCAGCACACATGATCTCAATAAATCCTCTTGAGATTGGATGGTCCGCTCAGATTGACCATCTGTTTGAGGGTGATAAGTTGAACTCATTCTCAACTGGGTACCCAATGTCGCTTGCAATGATTGTTAGAACCATGAGGTGAATATAGGATCCCGGTCTTACACTATGCTTTTTGGCACTCTGTGTACCCTCATCACTTCTCGAACATATAATTCTGCTAACTTGTCCATCGACCACTTCTGATTCATAGGTAGGAAATGTGCACACTTTGTCATTCTGTCTACAATTACCCAGATGGAATCATGGTCCTTCATCGATCTCGGTAGATGTGTCACGAAATCCATCGAGATATTGTCCCACTTCCATCAAGGTACGTCCAGTGGTTGCAGTTTACCTCCCAATCTTTGATGTTCAATTTTGGCCTTTTGACATACGAAACATTGAGCAACAAAGTCTGCCACATCCGACTTCATTTCGTTCCACCAAAAAGACTCCTTCAAATATTTATACATCTTAGTCATACTTGGATGTATGCCAAGACAACTCTTATGACTCTTATGACTCTTCTTCAGCTCATGTTTGAGTCCTCGCTCAAACTTCAGACACCGTCATTCTTTAGTGATGGCTTGCGAGTAGTACCTCGCCAGGTGTTCAAACTTGTTAACATATTCCTGCACCATCATATTTCTTTGTTGCAGTGCCAGAAAATCAGCTTCCATGTCCTGCTTAGCCATATCTGGGAAATATTTCTCCAGGAAATGAGTCTTGAAGTTGGCCCAGTTCACTTGTTCTTCCCGGGTTTGCATCTATTGCTGCATTCTTGCCCTCTAGTACTCGGCGTCATCATTCAGCAAGTAGGTGGCAAACAAGAGCTTCTGCTCATCGCAGTTCATCACCCTGAAGATTTTCTCACACTTGTAAAGCCATGCATCCGCTTCATCGGGAGAAGCTTTGCCAGTGAACTCTACAGGCTTGTGTCGCAGGAAATCCTCCACAGTTAGCACCTGATTGGTGCAATCACTCCCTGGGATGCGTTGCTACTGGCAGCTGCATCACATCCACCATCCTATGGATACCCTTCACGATGTCGTCAGCGCCATTTCCATTCCTTCTCCTCCTGTTAGCAACCATAGCCTGAATACGCCACATTTTTCAACTATTAAGAACTAATTCAATTGCTTAATCAAAACCACCTACACCTTTGCAATATTTAACACAATTACAACAACCAAGCGTGAAGCTCACTCCCCAAAAGCCCCAAAATATTAAAAATATTTTCAAAACTTTTGCTCTGATACCAACTGTAACATCCTGGTAGGATATTACTTATATAAATAAAACAAACAATTTATCTGAATAAGTTTCTCATTTATTATCAAATCATTTCCCAAAAACATGAAAAATTTAAAACTTTAAAACTCGAGGATTGTGATATATGGTCCAAATATTCAAAATCATACTTTACAACTCAAAAGTCAAAAGTAGTAAAATCAATAATTACATTACATGAAAATGTAATAAAATAAATCTTTAAAAAATCCCAAGTAATTTGCTCCTGCTCTCCGCCACTAAGCACCTCTTGGCTCACTTGTGATATCATCTGCTCCCGGATAACAAGTTATTCGATCATCGCCACACACAAATAGATAGGGTGAGCTATACATATAGATAAAATAAACATGAAATAAACCCACCCAAAAAGAAATCTTCTAATTATTTATCTTTTAAGACAAATAACACCCACTTTCCCAAACTCATAACCATTATGAGTTCATGCATGTATTCTTGACCATGGGACTTTCTTATGCTTCCACGATCCTCCTCGCTCGTGGTCCAACCTACGAGCCTATCGTAGTCCTACTTCACGGACTCCCTCGCTCATCATTCGAGTTCCTCGCTCGGACTCGGACACACATACCCTCTTTTCCTACTATGAACTCTCTCGCTCATAGCATTCTCAAGTTTGAGTATGAAATGAACTCCCTCGCTCACTCATCCCAAACAAGAATACCTCCGGTGAACTAAACCGTTCACGTTTTGCATGCGGTCCACCCAACACGAACTCCTCGCTCGTGACTCAAACCAAGCACATCCCAGATCACTTATGGACTTAGTCCTTCAAGCCCAACATCACAAACATAAAATCCATGCATACCGTCTGAATTTAAAACACTAAACTGCACTCTTCTCGCTTAGGCTAGAAGCCTTCGTCCAAGTGACCAAGACTGTCTCGCTTGAGCTAGGTTCTCTCGCTTGAGCGAGCGCATTACAGTGGCACTTTACGAACTCTCACTTGGCGAGGCCTTTTCGCTTGGGCGAAACCACTCTTCGCCCAGAACAAAAGTCTCTCGCCTGGGTTGCGATTCAAGTAGAAACACACAGATTTCCCACGCTTGCTCGCTTAGGCGAGGCACGCTCGCCTGAGCAAGATGATCTGTCGCCCAAAACATGGGCTCTCCGCTTTAGCGAGATGCTCGAGCAGATCCAGGGTCGAGTCTCTGCTACTTTCGCCTAGGCGAGGCTTGCTCGCTTGAGCGAAATTAGCAGATGTCTTCCCTGTTAGCGCACACTACTTCAATTAACATTTAATGTCATAAAGATTCCCATTAGCCGCATTTATTAATTATTTATTTATTTAATTAATTAATTTTCAAAAGTCTTACAAATTCAATCTTCAATTTCAACGTTTATATTTTTTTATCATATTAGACTTTATTTATATATCACTTGTTGATTTATTAACTTTTTCACTTAGTTTGGTCAATTCATCTCGACTCGTCTAATAATCGTTATACTCATTTAGTGTATGTTTGACTTGACTCGTTTCGTCAAAAATTTTTTTTTAGCCATCTAATAATAATAGTAATCGTCTAGTATTACAATAGTTACATGCAATCCACTTATTATTATAGTTACATGCCATCCACTATTAACACACTTCAATAATTAAGCCAATATTTAGTATGCTTTATTCCAAATCACTTTACACAAATGAAAAATACGATGTTTGATTTGATTGTCCAATCACAACCTCTAAAATTGTCACAACAAAAACCACTAATAAATATTATAGTCACTACGAACAGGTCACTATTAAGAAAACATTATAATGAAATTATTTTGTAAAGAAAAATCTAAAATTATAATTAATACAATTTTTATTTCAATCTTTCTATTTTAAAAATTTCCTCCCAAATGAAAAAAAATAATAATTATCTTATAAGAATAAATGACACCATTTAAGCAAAATATTCAAAAAACTAAATTAACGTTAACTTTGATATTTTGGGTAATCTCCCCTCTTAATTTTCATCACATCACTTTATTTTATGTCATATTTCCAAATTAAAAAATTTTCAGTTCACGTAATGAAATTGTTAACAAATTTAACTTATCATAATAATATATTAGTAAAATATTGTTTTATTCATTATATTTTGAGATATTTATTATGTTTATAAATATTTATTTATTATTTCATTAATAGACACACATAAAAACAAAATATAATTTTTTAAATTCTAAATTATATTTTTATTTATTTTTATGTTCCTTGTTACATTTTTAAAAAATTCAAATTAATAATAATAATAATAATAACCATACTATAAAACAGTTATATACTTTTCATCCCTCTGTAATTAAATTTTATACTGATTATAATAATAATTTTCGTTGTAAACTAAATTAAAAAACTGAGATTATATGCTAAACTGTTTCTATAATTTATTTATTTTTAAATTATTTTTTATTTTTCCTTCTCCCAAACCAAATGAAAATTAAGTTTAACTTTTTTGATTTTTTTTTTTTTATATTTCTTCCTCTGTCCATTGTTTTCTAATCCTCTAAAAAATAGAAATTTTTTATTAAAATTCAGTTTATTAAGTAGTTTTTCATCGTGAAATCCCTGTTTAACATTGTAAATTTTACATCCTAAAATTCAACTTCTCAACAAAAAGCAATAGGTATACTACACGAATGACAAAATTTGGCCTTTTACTTCCCGTAACCCCACAATTTCAGTACGCACCCTCCAATATTTTCAATAAAAGTGATTTCTGGATTATATGTTTTGGAAACATTTTGAGACAAGCTTTTCAAAACTTTTAAAATGAGATCTCTGAAATAAAATTTTCAGAAAAAGGTTTTCAAATCACATAAAATGCATTTCAAAACAAGCTTTCCAAAAAAATATTTCTGGAATAAATATAATACCTTCTAAAATGAATTTTTAGAAATATTCTTACATAAAAAAAATCAAATATAAAAATTATGTTCAGAAAGAATTTTTATTATACTCTCTTTCTTATTCTTTCTATACAATAGCTGTGATGATAGAAACCACGACAGTGATACTATAGTACAATAGCAAAGGGTGTTTAAATATTTTTTTATTATGGAAGGATACAAGCTAAGATTTATGTGTAACTTTTTTTTAAATAGATTTATTTTGAAATAAAAAAAATGAACATTAAATATGTATTTAATAACATGTTGAGGGAGCTAAAGATCCAACGTGAGCAGGTGTATTCTCGTAGATCGTGCCCCACCAATTACCGTTTCTTCCCAACTGCACACTCTGCAACAATAGCAGAACTGCAGCATTCAAATTCACACCTCTTTCTTCATCACTTTACCACATACCAACACTAAATCAAACAATTTCTCTATAATTAAAGCCTGAGTTTCTTGTCGTGTATCCGGTACTAACCAATATCACTCACCTTGGATCCCTCTCACAACAAAATGTGTCATATAAAATTTTTAAATATTTTTCTCAAACAATTTTGTATTATTTTTACATTTTTAAATTTTAAATATTGTTTAGATACTCATTAATATTAATGTTGGACTCTAGGGGTCGGTAAATATGTCAAATGTCAATCGGTTGAGGTTGTTCCGAAGAAGATTTTCCTAATAAAGGTTATGACATGATTCTCTTTGATTGTTGTGGTCTGTTAGCGCATATGGAAAGTGGATTATGTTGATCTGTCGATTACTTTAAAGAAAATGTGCAAATTATGAATAATGTCAACTTCAGAGAATACCTCACTTGGTGCCAACAGTTGGATTGTCCCTAGGATTTCACTTAAGTGTCCATTTATCCAAATTAGGTGCAACAACCGGTAGTCGAGCAATGACAAGAGTTGGACTACCCATAAGATCCCATCTTGGGGTCCATTTATAAAAGATATGTAACACCGACCGGTTTCTCCTAGCAATTCCAATAGTTGGACTGTCCCAAGATTGTGTCCTGGTGTCCTCTTATGCAAGTTAAGTGTGACACCTCTGACAGACTTGACCGAACAACGTCTAAGTAAATCAAGCAGCTTTGTAATTATTGTAAACATGTTAGTAATCAGGTTTAAAAATTAATTACGCCATGATTAGGTCAACTCTAATTGCGGACCCATTTATAAAACTATAAATACAGGTCGAATGTATGATTGTTGAAACTTATTCTCCCGTGTTTGTTACAACATTTATTGATTTCGCCCGATCAAACCGCCACTGACTTAAGCATATGAGTGTCTTTAACAAGTATAATCGATTGCTAAACGAATAAGATGACCGAACAAATGACTGAAGAAAAAAATAAAAGACTCAACAGTTTTTTTTAATAGACGTTAAACCCGTACACCTAAACCAAATGTGATAAAAATAAAATGGAAAACCATGTACACATAATTTAATGTTGTAATTAAAAGTGTGATAATCAACTTTATAATTAATATTTCATTAAAATTCTTATTTATCACATTTTTAATATAGTTAATGAAAATTATTAATGGTCTTACATTAATAATTATAATAATAATATTTTATATTATCTTTTAACACTTGCTACTTTTTGAAACATAAAAATAAGTAAGTAAAATAATAAAATAATAATTATGTTATGTAATTAAAGAATAATAATAAAAGTTTAATTGAAAAATATAAAATTTTAGTTAATAATAAAAAAAGTTATTTATCACATTTTTAATATAGTTAATGAAAATTATTAATGGTCTTACATTAATAATTATACTAATAATATTTTATATTATCTTTAACACTTGCTACTTTTTGATACATAAAAATAAGCAAGTAAAATAATAAAATAAAATAAATAATTATTTTATTTAATTAAAAATAATAATAAAAGTTTAATTGAAAAATATAAAATTTTAATTATTAAAAAAAATTAATATAAATATAATTAAAAATATTTAAAATTTAATTTAATTAAGTCTTAATTATATAAAAAAATTTATCCATTTGAAAAATATGTCAAATTTTAGATGGATAAAAATAACGTATGAAAGTTCACATTCACATTGTTAAGAACAAAGTTCTACATCGTTAAGATATTAAGAGATATTAAGATATGATTAGACCTTGATTATGTTGGTAGTAAGTAAAAAATCCATTACAAGTAGTATAAATAGTTAATATAATTTTAAAATATAAAATTATATGTGATTACAAATATTTTACTTTTGGGTTAAATTGTATTTTGTTTTATAACTAATTTTAATTTATGACTTTAATTTCTTTATTTTTTATATTTTAAAAAATCTATAATTCTAAATCAATCAAACTATCAAATTTTATATTTTAATTGTAACACTCTAAAAATTAATTATCCATCCTACTATATGTCCAAATACAACTTCTAACATACACAAAATATATAAACATAAAAAACAAACATATCTACAAAATAGAGTTTAAAAGGAAAGTCTCTATTATCTTCTACATGTTGTTCTAACACCTGTTATAGTTTGTGTAGATAGTACACTCATAACATATCACCCAAACAAAAAAAATATGAACAAGCTATTTAAAATAAATTTCTAATATAAGATAATGTTATCAAAGGAATATTCATTAGAAATGTATAAATAATTGAATTTCAATATGTTACAAACAAACATATTCTATTTATAAACAATTCAATTTCAATCAATAATTACATAAATCACACATAAGACTTAGATTTACAAGCGAATTTAACAAGATGAATTAGAGTAAGTTTATTATAATTCAAATCGCACATCTATATATGTCATAGTGTGTAACAACTTTCCCAATTACTTCTCACAACCTGATATCTTAGTTTATATTACTTAGATAATCAATCAAACAATGATATATTTCTTACAACATAGGTGTCAATATTTAATACACAACTCAAATAATAATTCACATATCAATCTAAATATGTGACCGTAATTTTCATATAATTCTCATCAATCTCGAAGATCATTTTCATATGACATGCAAATTCCATCAATCTTAATAAATATTGTTATACAACATAACTCATTTCAATAAAATCTTGTAATCATATAATATAGAAAAATATTTGAAATATTAAAGGTTAACTTTAATTATTTTTTGCATATGTAACAAAAATTTACCATCGTTAAAATATTTTAGCTAAGTTTATTTTAATAAAATATTAAATTTAATAATTGAATATTATAATATTAAAAAGTGTTGTAATAGTTTTAAACTATGATGCATGAATATGATATGTGTATCGGATACAACACATATCTGATATATATTATATCTGATATATACATATTGAAAAGTCTACAATAATTCTTAAAACATGATAAATATTTGATGGTTATTGTGTGAATCTAAATTAAAACAATATATATCAAAATTGTCAATATAAAAAAATTATTAATTATTTTCATTATAAAAATACTTTTATTTTATAAATTAAATATTTTGTTGATAAGTATAAGTAAAATTTCTTAAAATATAATATATGAATATACGTCAGACACAATTAGGGGATCCATATCGAAAAATTATGCATTATAGGTTTTTAAACTAATCTTAATTTTGTTTTTAAATTTAATTTAAAATATAAAAATATAAATATTAATAATAATTTATATAAACAATAATTCATTATAAAATAAAGAACAAATAAGCTTCCAGTTCAGAAATTGATTCCAAAAGCACATTTCTTAATGAATGAATCATTCCTATAAACAAAGAGAAGAGGTTCAGTAGGGTACTTTTATTTTTAATTTAGTTTATTCCATAAAAAATGTCCATAAAATGCTAGTAACATTATCATAATAATAGAAAAATCATTTTTATCATGATACCTTATACTGTACTTGTTAGAGTTTGCCAACTTTTAATATTTGTTTTTGTTCATCAACTCTTTTTAAGAGCTCATTGGTTGCTAAGACCCATACAAAATCCTCATCAAAGCTTTGACCACGACCACCCTCTTCCTCCACCTCACATCACACCTCAAATCAACATCTTCTTCTTCTTTCTCACCACTTTCTCTCTCCCATCTCTTCCAACCTTCAAAAGCTGCAATCTTTCTTTGTTTTTTCCTCTCCCACTTCCTCCTCCCAACTTTTCAAGCCCCTCTCCATTGTTTTCCATTCTGCAATCACACCACACTGCAACAAAAACCATTCTTTTTCTGCTTATAGCACAGTGGCTTTTCCTAAGCAAGCTATGATGGCTGTGCTCATCATTTTTCACCTGCTTGCAATATTTGTCCCTGCTTTGGGTGGTAAGTTTCTCTCTTTTCTTCCTTCTTTGTTTCCTTTAAGCTATTTTCAGTTTCTACTTCTATGTTCCTTTGGGTATTCCTTGACCTTAGTCCAACTACTTGAATATTCTCTAATGGTTTTTTCATTTGTCTAATGACTTTTATTAAATAATATTCCCTACCTTCTCTTTATATATACATTTTTTTATTCATTATATGGGCATTATGCAGTGCACTCATTTTACTTATGAAAGTTGTGTTTTTTCTTTTTTATTTCTGTCATGCTTAAGATTCTCCATATGGGTTTACAACTCTTTCCCTCTGTTTTATGTGGTGAGGGTAAAACTTTTTGAAAAATCTTAGCAACTCGTTGTTTAACACAACCCATTATGAACACTATTAATTGTGAAATTCACATTAAATGAGTGGGTCCCATTTTACTTTTGATGGATGGAATTTACAGATTAGTGAAATCACATAGATTTCAATGTATGGAAGAACCAATAGAAAGAAAGAGAGTAGAGTGTGTCTTAAAAAAGAAAGTGTTATTTTTCAGCAGTTTTGCTTCTCTTGTGGCTACTCTAATCATTATTTTTAGCTCAACTATTTACTAAGGCTTAACCTTGTTACATGTAACATGAAAATGACAAAGCTGAAATAGAAAGTTTGGGAAATATATTTTTTCTTTGTGCAGAATCTACGCCCTGTCCTTCCTGTCTTTTAGTGGGATTTTGGGAATAATGTCATTGCGTCCCAACTCATCACACAGTTCTTTTATAGTTGCTCTTAACCACATTTTTGTGAAAATAGTAGTGTCATAGACTTATATACCCTTAGTGAGGAATGGTGGTGGTATTATTATGTGAATAGAACTCAGTATTTGTTTCAACTTATTTGAAAAAGTAATTATTTTGAGCATGTTTGATCCACTTTTCAGGCCCCTTCTGTTTTCTTTTTAATTTTTTAGAACAAAAGGGTTATTCAAACAGACCCTCTTATTTGCTTTCACTTTTTCAAAAGAAAACCTTTGAAAAATAAGTGAAAATTTCTCTACACTTAAGTAAAACATGCTAGAAGTAAATTGTAAATTAACTCATTTTATAACTTTAAATTTGATAAGGAAAGTGATTTCTTTTACACATTAGCAAGATGAACAGTTAGACAATCTATCCCTACATTAGTGTTTTGTTCTTGAAGTTTCTGCCTCATGTTCTTGTAGTATTTTGGCTGTAAGATAAACTGTGGAAGGATTTAATTCTTCACTGTTCTTTTCTAGCTGTCTTACTTGTGGAGCTGAAAACTATAGTTATATGTAATAGCTGGCTGTCTTCACAAGTAGACAGGTTAATTGATCTGGATTCTAAAACAATTGAATAATTCTCCTTTTTCATGAATCATAATATTCTTAAAAAATGTACACGTTCATGGATTGTAATATTTTTATATTTGTGACACACATTATCCCTCTGGCCAGCTGATTGTGTCTTTGATTACTAGAAAAAAACTAGCCTGAAAGTGGTTGTATGAGATTTGCTTTGTATTACTTTTTGGTATAAAGCCATTCTCCAGAAAAGTTATGCTCTGTGGCTGGAATATTCTTGTTGCACCAAACAAATTAAATATACTGCCAATGCACATTGAAAACCAAGAGTTATGGATCAGTTGCCAAAATTAGTCTTAAATGGATGGACTTTAGTGTTTGAAACCCTCTGAAAGTAACTTTTCTTGTTGCACCAAGCAAGGTTAAAGCCAATGAGGTGGGACCAAATAAAAGAAGATTAAACCATCAATTTGGTCCTGATGTATCACCTTCTCCCCTGAAAGGTCCATGAAATGAAATTATGGAATAGTAGTCTCTAAACTATCATGCTACATAGTCCCTTCAGTAGTGAAAAATTCTTCAAATTAGTCCTTCAATGATAGTAAAATATATCAGTAAGATACTGCATTACTTGTGATAAATCCAATTCACTATTTTATTTCATCATTATCATTTGGTAACTTTGGCTAACTCTTCTGAAAATGAAACACCTATTATCTGTTTGTCAAAAGGCTTCATGTGTTGTTGTTCTCTGCAGATGCTTTTATCGGTGTCAACATTGGTACAGATGTGACTAACATGCCAAGTCCAACAGAAGTTGTGGCCCTTCTCAAGGCTCAAGGTATTCAATATGTTAGACTATATGATGCTGACAGAGCCATGCTTCGTGCACTAGCCAACACAGGAATCCGTGTAATTGTTTCTGTTCCCAATGACCAGCTTCTCGGCATTGGTCAGTCCAATGCCACTGCTGCCATTTGGGTTGCACGCAATGTCATAGCTCATGTTCCTGCTACCAACATTACTGCCATAGCAGTTGGTTCTGAAGTGCTAACATCCCTCCCAAATGCAGCTCCTGTTCTAGTCCCAGCACTAAAATTCCTTCAAGCTGCTCTAGTTGCAGCCAATCTTGATCAGCAAATCAAAGTCTCTACTCCGCACTCTTCTTTTATCATCCTTGACTCTTTCCCACCTTCTCAGGCATTTTTTAACAAAACTTGGGACCCTGTCATGGTTCCCTTGCTCAACTTTTTGCAATCAACAGGTTCATATCTTATGCTCAATGTGTACCCTTATTATGATTTCATGCAACCCAATGCTGTAATCCCTCTAGACTATGCTTTGTTCCGGCCCTTGCCTCCAAATAAAGAAGCTATTGATTCCAACACCATGCTGCATTATACTAATGTTTTTGATGCTGTTGTTGATGCTGCTTATTTTGCAATGTCATATTTGAACTTTACCAACATTCCTATTTTAGTGACTGAGTCAGGATGGCCCTCCAAAGGAGATTCATCTGAGCCAGATGCAACTATTGATAATGCTAACACTTACAATAGTAACTTGATCAGGCACGTCCTTAACAATAGTGGGACTCCTAAGCAACCTGGAATTTCAGTTAGCACTTATATTTATGAGCTTTATAATGAAGACTTGAGAACAGGTCCAGTGTCTGAGAATAATTGGGGGCTGTTTTATGCTAATGGAGCTCCAGTGTATACCTTGCACTTGAGTAATGCTGGTACTATATTTGCAAATGACACAACAAACCAAACCTTTTGTGTTGCCAAGAGTAATGCAGATACTAAGATGCTTCAGGCTGCACTTGATTGGGCTTGTGGACCAGGGAAGGTGGATTGTTCTCCATTGCTGCAGGGTCAACCGTGTTATGATCCAAATACTGTAGATGCACATGCTACATATGCTATCAATGCTTATTATCAGAAGATGGCTAAATCTGCTGGAACCTGTGATTTCAAGGGAGTTGCCTCAGTCACCACTACAAATCCAAGTAAGGAGCTTTTACATATAATTTGTTATGAGTCACATCTACATTATGTAGGATAGAAAAGTATCAATACAGTTACTGAAAAAACTACATCACAAGTGTGGACATAGAATCTATTTGAATACAAAGTTAGAAGTACATATTCTGGCTTCTCTCCTGGAAAAGCTCCATGTTTCTAGTAGAAAAACTGTCGAAAGCTATCAGAGTTTCTTCAAGAGTGATGGAGAAAGAAAACAAAGATCAGAAAAATAGAGGAATACAGAAAAAGGAAAATTTTCATCAGAGGAAAAAGATGGAATACAAGGATATATAAACCCCAAGAACAGAAAAAACTATCAGAGGCTAAACAACCTAAAGTAATTTAATAAAAGCACTTATAGCTTATATCCAAACAGGCTTCTGATGAAAAATACATGTTTACAGTTGGTACCCTTGCACATATAACACAACATAACTAGATTTCATGAATGGAGGTACAAACTGTTTGGATTTTGATGAAAAACTTCTGTTATGATTAGTACGCAAGTATTTGGGAAACCCACCCTCAAAATCTAACTATTAAGAGGGGAGAACCAAACACTTGAATACTCTAGCAAACACCTCATACTACTTGATTTGAGACCTACACTTCACATAATATCCAATTTCTTGTAGAGTTATTTGGGGGAAAGTATTTTATGCAAAATTTATAAGATTGTGAAATTCAAATATCATGAGATTGTCTCAAAACCTTCTTTGAAATTATAGATGCCATAGTATGGCCGTTTTCTCTGCCTTGTTTGGCTCAAAACATGTGTTGGGCTCCCAATACTGATTAGCTTTAAGAAATTCTAATAGTGGTTTCTTTAGTTCTAGTTATTTAAACGCATGTGATTGCATTCCTTTACTTTCGGTTTAAGATTAAGCCTCTTAAAATTGTCAATTAATTTTTTACTATTTTACATATTGTTGCCATTTTTGCAGCTTTTCCCTTTGCTGACCATTCCCATCTGACTCATATCTTTTCTGTTACACATAAGAAAAAAACCCTGCAGTCACAAATATTGTTCATCATTTGAACATACCTGATCTATTTTATTTTCATTGTCACAGGTCACGGTTCCTGTATATTTCCTGGAAGGTATAAATTCAAGCTTATGTAGATATCTTTATACTTGATATAATTTTATTTGTTGCCTTCTCTTTATCTTGACATATTAATAGTCTCTTATTCTTCAGTTTTCAGTTCTCATTTCTTCACAAAAAGCTGAAAATTTATTCTTCCATATTTTTATGACTTTTTTTGTGTCTCTATATTTTAATAGCCGTGGAAAAAATGGTAGCAGCACAAATGGCACAGCATTGGCTCCATCTACCAATTCCACAAATTCAGGGTGCTTGTCACAGTATTACAATGGTGGACCTTTAACAAGCTCTCTGATTCTTACTTTAATTTTGAGTGTAGCTGTCTTATAAAACTAGACACATTACCTGTTCATCATTTGAGTCTTGCATACCCAATTTTGTGTTCCTCATATAGAGAATTTAAAGGGTGGCGAGGTTGGTCAAAATGTATATTGCCAATTGTAACGTGAGTTTATTATTCAATTTTTGTACAAACAAACCAGAAGAATTTATTTAAATCCTTGATGTAATTACCTGGTTAGGACTAATCTTTTTTATAATGAGTATTTTAAAACTTGGATCCATTATTAAAAAACGCTGGGTCAAGTTAATAGTTGAAGTATAATTGGCATAATAGTAAAATAGATAATTATACAATATTATATTATATTATATATATATATATATATATTAAATTTATTATTTATATATCATTATTTACTCACTTTGTTGCCTCTATTTACATGGTGTTTCTCTTCAGTAAGAAAATATGAAAAGCATTAACTTATAAGCAACATCTCTAATTCTTTTCAAAATTTGAAATGACCGATAATACCTATTAGCCAATTTGTTTGTATGGTTGGATGGTTAATCTTTTAGACAACATTCTTCGCTCTATTGAAAAAACTTGATTCATCTCTTGTTGTTTATTAATATAATTCACAATATAATTTATAGATTCAATTTTCTGTCTGTTGTACTTACAACGGTTATAAACGGTTAGTAGATTAACTATCCACAATAACTAGTTCATTAACTACCTACAATAATTAACTCATTAACTATCCACAACGGTTAACTCATTAATTACTATTAAGACTTCAACAACTAATTCATTTAAGTTTATTCTAAACCCAACAAAGCTCTTCTATAAACTTAAATGTTTATTTTATCTTTGATCTCGGTTCCTCTATTTTTCATCCTGACTTTCAACGTGCAGTAATCTTTCTCACATTGTGCTTGTCCCTTTCATGAATAGCTAAGTTCTTCGCTTTCTTCATGGACGACTCCTCTTTCACAGTAATCTTCTTGTTCTCTACTTTCTTCATACTTGACTTGATCTTTTCTTTGACTGTCTTGTTCCTCTCTTTGGCCAACTTGTTCTTCTTTGGTTGACTTGTTACTCATCGGGTTCTCCTTTTTCTTTATGGCCGTCTTGTCATTAACCGAGTTCTTGTCAATAAACTGACCTCCTTTTGAAAGATTAGACCATGCACATGTATTGTTGCACTCAATCACATCAATCTCCTCATCCTTTTCAAGTCGCCACATCTCATCTTGCACATCTAGTGCAACTCTCAGATCCTTCTCAACTTGCAATTGTTCTTGCAAACTTGAAACATCTTATTCAAGTTCTAAGCATTGGTTTTGAAAAGCCTGCTTTCGTCTCTCTAAGATTGCTTGTAGAATTAAATTGTTTCTAACCTCCTTTTCAATTCTCTGTTGCAAATCTCATTTTGCAATCTCTAACCTTTGGATTATAAGCTCTTCTTCAAATTTTGAGCTACTTAAGCTTTTCACATGCTCCACTGAGCTATCTTAATACTCCACTTGCTCCATCGACTTAACTGAGTTATATATGCCCTACCGAGCTGGCCTCATGCTCCACTGAGCTGTCTAGGCTATCTACACGATCCAACAACCTCTCCAACCAACTCATTTATCTTGCCGACCTTTCCTCATTACTCAGTTTTCTTGTCGAGTTCTCCTTTATACTTGACTGTCTTATCGCGTTCTCCACTATACTTGGTTGTCTTATCACGTTCTCCACCCTACTCGACTGTCTTGTCGAGTTCTCCACTTGCTTATGCTCAACCTCCAAGCTACATGCCACCATCAACATCGCTTCTTCTTCAACTTATTCTGCGAGGTTGGTTGTTTCTTCTATTCCATTCATACTTGTGAAAAAACTTTATTCAAATCTTGTGTTGTTGTTGTTATTGTTCATTCATATAATTCACAATATAATTTATAGACTCAATTTCCTGCCTGTTGTACTCATAATGGCTATAAAGGGCTAGTACATTAACTATCCACAATGACTAGTTTATACTTGACTGTCTTGTCACGTTCTCCACTATACTTGGTTGTCTTATCATGTTCTCCACCCTACTCGGCTGTCTTGTCGAGTTCTCCACTTGCTTGTGCTCAACCTCCAAGCTACATGCCACCATCAACATCGCTTCTTCTTCAACTTCTTCTGCGAGGTTGGTTGTTTCTTCTATTCCATTCGCACTTGTGAAAAAACTTTATTCAAATCTTGTGTTGTTGTTGTTATTGTTCATTCATATAATTCACAATATAATTTATAGACTCAATTTTTGGCCTGTTGTACTCACAATGGCTATAAAGGGCTAGTACATTAACTATCCACAATGACTAGTTCATTAACTACCTGCAACGGCTAACTCATTAACTACCCACAACGACTAACTCATTAACTACTATTAATACTACAATAGCTAATTCATTTAAGTTTATTCTAAACCTAACAAATCTAGCATTAGCAATTAAATGTTGTCTGCATTGTTGGATCTTTAACTACAACCAATCCCTAAGTGCAAACTCCTTTTTTGTTTTTGTTTTGTTGATGTTTCATCCCATCTTGTACTTTTTCAAATTCTTCTGCAACACCCTGTCTTGTTTTTCACTGCTTGCACAATAGAATTTCCAACAAGAAATGGAAAGTTAATGTGTGTTTGGTTTAACACTTGGGAGTTCAAACCCAAGTTTTATTTGCATTGAAAGTCACAAATGATGTTTAGCAAATATTTGTTTTGTTTCATTGAGCTCCAAACATGGGTTGCTTTGAAAGCAAAACCATAAAGTTTTTTCGTTGGATGATATTTTTTGTTTCATTCATCCAAACTTAATTTTTCTAATTGCAATCTAAACACATCCTTAATGGTTGGTACATAATTCGAACGGGTGATTTCAATTGTCACATGGAACTTGGTGTTGTACCAATATTGTGCATAACTAAAATAATCTACTCGCTTTGTAGGCATACTACCACTACTGCATCTTAGATAACCCTTTACACTTTTATTTAACGCTTCCAATTGTCCATGTATTTGAGGGTGAAAAGCTATGAAGCACTGACACATAGAGATACAACTAAATTGAAAAATCTAGGAGATAGAACATGACAATATATTTATTAAAATGTATTAATTATATTTCATAATCTAAAAAAAATAAAGAGAAACATTTATAAAAAAACATTTAACCAAAATATATATAACTAAAGAAAAAACTTGTGTGAATCATTATGTTTGACTCTCATGTTTGTTTATCCTCGTTGAAAAATATAATTTCTAATTTTGGTTTTTCAAGAGACAAGTTAGTAATTTCAACAATTTCATTGTCATCCAATGAAAGGTCATTTCTTGTAATATTTGACAATTTAGTTTCATCTTCTATGCATTTTAAGGAGTTTCTTGAGAGAAAACAAAGATTATTGTGGTAAAATACTAAATCCTCCACCCTTTTACGTGCCATCTTATTTCTTTTGAAAGAATCTATAAAAAAAAGTAGCATAAGAGCTTCACAATAAGACAAAAAACATGGTTTTCCAAGTAACATAAGAGTTATCTTTTGAAGTGTTAGTGCATTAGCTCCATGAACAATCCACCATTATTTTGCATCCATTTTACTTCTATCCCTCAACATCCGCAAAATCTTCCCTTCCATCCGAAAAGTTTGCAAACTCTATATATACTTGTCTCCTTACACCTACATAATCAAAGTGCCTCTTAAACATTTATTCCTTTCATGAGTAACTTCCAAATCTTGATAATGGATAAGTCTTTGTGAATCTTAATTTAACCATGCATGACTGTAATATCTATAATATTAAAAATACACAAACATATATTAACATGATATTACAAAATTTATGATACTATAAATAAGATGTATAGAAATAATATAATCATAAAGTAATTTAACAATATAATGTATTACCTTGGATTTAAAGAATGGCAAGACAATGAGCAAAACAATAAAGGGATGTGTTACTCTTAGTCTAATGATAAAGTAATATTAAGCTTACTACCTCAAAAAAGGGATGAATGTTCAACTTTTGTCTTTTTTTCATGTTGGTTCATGACTTTTCTTGTAACATCCAAAGATAAGATAAAATAAAATTATATATATAATTTTAAAAAATTCTTTTTTATTTTATCAATTAAAAATAAAACTAAATTATAATATAATTTTATTTTTAATTGATGAAATAAAAAAGAATTTTTTTTAAATTATATATATATATATATATATATATATATATATATAAAAATATATAAGTTAAGTTTACGTAAATATGTATATATATTTATTACGAATAAACTTGTATATATGTATATAATAATAGGTAAACTGACATATTGTTATATAATGAAAAAAAAATAGAGAAAAAGAGAAAAAAAACCCTCATCACAATCTCCACGTAATTGAATTAGATAAGATGACCATAAATGCCATTTGAGATTTAATGCAATTATAGGTTAAAACAGAAAAAGAAAATGGAGAGCTTAATCCATAAGAAACAAAACTAACGAGAGAATTTGAAAGAAGAAAAAATTGAATAGTGTTTTCTAACCAAATGAACTAAACGTAATGATTATGCATGTAGTATAAATAGGGGTGGTGAATGTGAAAGGAAAACAAAGACAGTAAGATCCCAAAAAAAAGGAGAAGAGGAGTTTGTGAGTGTGAAATTGGCAGTGAAGAGAAAAAAAGAAGAAGAAGAAAGCTAAAACATTCATAAAGTTTTGGGATATATCTTTCCCAATAACTAAGGTAAGGGGAGGAGACATCTATCATTTTATTTACTTTGATTATTTTTATCTATTCATAATTATTTTTATCTCTATAAGTGAGGTGTCCCTAACCTCATTCTAATTTATATTTAGTTCTCGTTCCTATTTATTTATTTATTTTTATCTCTAGTTGTGCACTAGTCCTATTTACTGAATTTATATTTACTGTCATTTACTTATTTATATTTATCTCTAGTAACGTACTAGTCATTTTCATTTATTTATATTTATTTTAATTATTCATTGATCCTATCTATTTATTTATATAATTATATGGTTTAATATTGAAATAAAATTTATGATAAATAAAGATTTGATTATTGTAGTATTATTCAAGATGAGATGTTCTTGAGTTACTTTGTTGCCTATGAGCTCATTTATCCTGACTAGTCACTACAAAATTAATCAATATCTTTATAAAGTATAATAAAATCCAGTTTTATGGATTTGGGAGAATTTTCATTTCATTTTATCTTTTTATAATATGTTGTATTGTTTTATGTGATATCTGTCTCATTTCCTATTTTATGATTGTGTAAAAAACAAAATTTTATAACCTTATCATAGATGGTTGCTCCCAACATGCTTGATCCCTTCTTCGCCGACATTGTGGCTGTTCTCCTGGGGAATGCATGGAAAACCAATGCAGTGAATAATTATGTAACATTTCAGGGAACGGAAAACTCTACTATTACTTTTTTCTCTGCTCCAAACGCGCCGGTTGTCATCGAAGGACAAATCGGAGTTACCTTCTAGTGTAGAAAATATAAGATGTACTAAATGGTGTGGATATAAGATGTATTAAATGTGTGTGTGTGAATATTTTAATTATGTGATATGTTATTGTAAAATTATGCCTCTAAATAAATAAATAATAGTTAAGTATAATTAGACATAATTGTATAATTTTGCCTTTAAATTTTATAAGTATATTATAGAAAATAATAATAAGAAATAAATAAATAGAAATTTTTTTGTCGTCACATTAGATGGTATTAGAGCCACATTTCATGCGATATCTGTGAAATGTGCTCATTATATTATTTTTTTACTAACTCATACGATTCTAGATGGTAAACAATAGGAGGACTAACTGAAGCAATGCAAGTTATCCGAGACATGGCTGCTGCTCTAATAAGGAATCAAAGGCTTGAAGGAAACCCTAAATAACAAGGTTTAGCTAAATTTAGGAGAAACAAGCCCCCACAATTTTCTAGAGGGTATGATCCAGAAAAAGCTGAATTATGGATTAAGGAGATGGAGAAAATATTTCGAGTTATGAACTGTGCTGACAACCAAAAGGTGAATTATGTTGTATTTATGTTAATAGGAGAAGTTGAATATTGGTGGGATGGTACTAGGAGATTACTTGAAGGAGGAAGAATAATTATTACCTGGGATGTATTTAGAACAAATTTTTTAGAAAAATATTTCCCTAATGATGTGAGGAGAGCAAAAGAAAGAGTTTATGCAATTGAAGCAAGGAAGTATGACAGTAGGGGAATATGCTTCCAAGTTTGAAGAATTAGGAAAATACTCTACTTTCTTTTATCATCCAGAGGAAAGGATGAAATGTATAAAATTTGAAAATGGACTTAGGAATGAATTGAGAAAAGCAGTAGGAATACTAGAAATTGCTGATTTTCCTACGCTTATTCATAAGTGTAGATTTTTAGAAGATTTTGAGAACAACCAAAATAACAAACCAAAATATTTTGGACCCCAGACAAATAAAAATAAACACAATGAGGGAAAACCTTACAATCACCCACAATGGAGGACCTAATCCAACCAATCTTCAATAGGAAATTCTAGTAGACCTGTATATGATTATATCATATGCTTTAAATGTGGACAAGGTCACCATGCTAAAGATTTTCATCTTAAGGGACTAGTCTATTTCAAGTGTGGGAAACCTAGTCACCTGTTCTCTGAGTGTGGACAACAGAAGCCACATTTCAATCCAGCTACAACCAAGACAAGACCTACCACAACAAGAAGAGTGTACATCATGACTGGAGCTGAAGTTGCTGAAAACCATGATCTAATTCAAGGTATGTGTTTTATTAAAGGAAAAAATTTAAATGTACTGTATGAATCAGGTGCAACTTACTCATTCATTTCCAATTATTGTGTTTAACATCTTAATATGTCGACCTCTTTTCTAAAAACTAGTTTGGTTGTTTCAACTCGCACAAATGACTCGGTAATTACCAATAAAGCTTGTTTAGACTGTCCACTATTCATTGAGAATATGAAATTCCTTGTAAATTTAATATGTCTACCTTTATCTCAATTAGATGTAATCTTAGGTATGGACTGGTTATCTTCCAATCAAGTCCTTTTGAATTGTGCTGAGAAATCAGTAATACTTCCAAACTCTGAGAATCTTTTAAAATCACCTACCAATTCAAAAGTAAGCCTTTAAGGAATGAAATTCAAGGGTACTTGTTATTATCTTCTATGGAAATAAAAAAGGAAGTTGAGTTGAAAAATATAGCAATTGTTCAAACTTTTCCTGAAGTCTTTCCCAATGATATTCCTGGTTTACCACCCAATAGAGAAATTGAATTTTCAATAAATTTGATGTCACCCTCTGAATTAGCAGAACTGAAGAAACAATTGGAAAAGTTACTTGAAAAACAGTTCATTCGCCTAGTGCGTCACCGTGGGGAGCCCCAAGTTTACTAGTTAAGAAGAAAGATGGAAGTTTTAGGTTGTGTGTAGATTATCGTCAATTAAATAAATTTACTATAAAGAATAAATACCTTCTTCCTAGAATAGATAACTTGATGGACCAATTATGAGGAGCCTCTATATTTTCTAAGATAGATTTAAGGTCAGGATATCATGAAATTAGAATAAAGCAGAAGACATACAAAAAACTGCTTTTAGAACTAGGTATGGCCATTATGAATATCAAGTGATGCCTTTTGTTGTGATCAGTGCTCTTGGAATATTTATGGATTATATGAATATGATCTTCCATCCATTTTTAGATCAATTTGTGGTTATTTTTATAAATGACATTCTTATTTATTCTAAAACTCTTGAGGAACATGAGGAACATAAGGAACACCTTCAGATTGTCTTGCAAATCTTGAAAGAAAAGAAATTGTATGCCAAATTTTCAAAGTGTGAATTCTGGTTAGAGGAAGTAAAATTCTTAGGAAATGTGATTTCCAATAAGGGAGTGTTAATGGATCCGACTAAAGTAGAAGCAGTTTTACAATGGGAACCACAAAAAATAGTGAATGAGATTCACAATTTTTTCGGTTTGGCAGGATATTATAGAAGATTCATTAACAGATTTTCTAAAATAGCTATTATTAGTTTTGAAATGGTTGAAAAGCCAAGAAGAGGGGTTGAATTGGCTAGTTAAAAATTTAGGCTATCTTTGCAAGCTAAAAACCACCTTTAATCGAATCAAATAGATCACCAAGTTAGGATGCAAACAGTACTGAACTATACACTTTCAATCGATAAAAAGCAGAGTTAATTGATTGATTTTACTAAACGAATTTTGTTCTGGTATAATCAACCGATTGAAACAGGAAAACAGTTGACTGAAATACTGGGAAAAATGCAGAAATGCGAATTTGAATTTTAAACCAGGAACAATGCACAAGAATGATCAAGATAGGTTCCAAATGATTATGTAAACATGCTCAATGTTGCAAATGCTATGAAAACATGCAAGAACATGAAAAAGATGATTAAAGCACAAGTTCTTTAAACTTTAAAATGAAAATGCAAGAGAGAAAGGTTAGAGAAGAGAGGACACCACGAGATTTTTATACTGGTTCACTCAAACCTGAGCTACATTCAGTTTGTCAAGGCAACCTTAGCTTGACTTTGCACTATTTCAAAAGTTTTACAAAGTATCCACCTTTACACTTCCAAAATATGTAAAAACACCACAAAAGACTCTTGAATCACACGAGAATCACACCAGCACAACAAGAACCCTCTTGCAGACTTGGAAAACCACCAGACACACACACAAAACTTGAGAAAGATCAAACCTCAGTGGTAGCACAACCTAGCCTACCACAAACCACTTTCTCCAAGCTTCAAACCAAGCCAAAAGCTCCAAGAATTGATCCAAGATCAATAAACCACTGCTGCAAACTGTATGATCAGGAAGGAGAGAGTTTCCACACGTTTCCAGAATAAATTCGTGCTCTAAAATGATCAACTTACCTCTCTTTCGAAAATCACAGCTTTTATAGTCAAAGTGTTACGAAATTCAACAGGTTGATTTTCTAATCAATCGGTTGATTTCACTAGACTTAAGTGAAATCAATCGATTAAAAACTAAATCAACTGATTGAATTTGTTGCAGTTTAAGACTACTGCAGCCAACCTTTTAACCTGTTAAAAAGCCATTCAACAGATTAAAAAAGACATTTTAACCTGTTGAAAAATCATTCAACAGATTAAAAACACAATAAAGACCAAACTACATCTAATTAATGCTATAAGGTCTACAACATGAATTACAAACTACAAATACACTTTCTTAATAATGTAACTACATGGAGAGCACACGTTCCAGCCTTGATCACCATGGATATCATGAAATCTCCTTTCATTCATCAATGTAGGCTTCATTTCAATGGTAATGGCTTTAAGATAGTTCAAAAGAGCTTGATTCAATCTTCATCAAATCTTCAAGAAGCCAACCTCTATTTCCTTTCATCTATTTTCTTCTATCTTCCACCAATTGATGAAGTGATACATTAGCTTGAAGCTCTTGAACCTGAAAAACATTTTACAGTAGCAATACACACAAGCTAGCAAGTATATAAATGTGGCCATGCTCCCCCTATCAATAATATTCAGACTTGATTAGTGATTCCAATTTTAATGCTTAGTTCAATGTGATTATTAAAATTTGTTTCCAATTTTCCAAATTTTCTCCCCCTTTGGATTCATCAAATAGAACACATGCAAAAAGATAATAAGCATTGCATGTCATTTCATTAATATTGGTAGGGGATACAGCCAACAGAAACTGAAAACAGAGAACAAAATGCATAAAGCTGATACAATCAGCCAACTGAAATGAAAAACAACCAACTGAAACAGACAGAACTCAAACTGAAAAATCAAAAACACAAGGATGTAATGCATGATCCTAAATAACCACCACACTCAATCATCCTGAGGATCATTTCTGGTATGGAATGAGTGGAGCATATCATGGATGTCATGGATTTGGCATCCAATGCATTGAACCTCTCATTGCAAAAGTTGTGATGTGCACCACTTGGACCAACTTCATGGTCATGTGCACCACCAACAACAGCTCCAACAGCTGTCCATCCATTTCCTACCTTGAGAAAGCCCATTTTGTGCAGATTTTGGTTGGAGGTATGGTTCAATAGTCCAGTTGACTCCTCTAGCTCATCTTCTACATTAATTGCAAAGTATTCAATGAATTTAGATACCAAAACCACATATGGCAGCCTAAAATCCGTGAGCCTCTTGGCCTTGAGCATGTGATCATGAAACACATAGATCCAATCCACTTGGATGTTGTTTTGAATGCAGTACATAAGTATCAAATCTCACTTATTCAATGTTGAATGGTTACTACCACGTGGAACAAGGATTTTTGTGACAATCATACCAAGCAACCTTTGATCCACCTTGAGACCACCAACATGGAAGTGTTTGATTTCAGTAGCAGGATTCCTTAAGCATTGGTCATAGTATTGCATCTTATTGAATTCTAGAACAACCCTAGTTTCACCTTTCCTAACTTTCACACCACTTGATTTGAGTCCAACCACATCTTTCCATGCTCTCCTCTTGATCTCCATTTGAACACCCTTGATGTTGGACAACGTGACATAATTTTTGAACTCCAAGTTGGTGAAAAACACCTTCACCAAGTCTGGATAGATTTTCCCTGAAAGTTCAAGGAAGGACTTCAACTTTTGATGCTTTAATTGTTGGAATAGGCTCTCAAAGCCTTCAGCCCTTAGCCAAGAGAACCTCAACACCTTAGGAATGCTGATATGCTTCTTATTAATCTCAATGAGGAACACTTGAATGTTGTCCTCAAACCATGCTTCAATTCTCCCATGGCTTTCATGATTTGGAGACCTTGGAGTAGGAGGAGTAGAGTGCTCATCATCAGATTGGGTAGCTCTTTGGGAACGACGAGGCATGATGAGTGTTGGTG
>Ga0214544_1000676_pt1 | contig 65430 bp, 38 predicted proteins | sample CNSS3metaG_FD_160074 | JGI IMG/M metagenome (GOLD analysis project Ga0214544, IMG submission 160074) | Root nodule microbial communities from cowpea collected in UCLA plant growth center, Los Angeles, California, USA - CNSS3 | ecosystem: Host-associated > Plants > Roots > Nodule | place: USA... | reverse complement strand
CTGGGGCGACTGATTAAAGAGAGCCAAGTAGCCGGTCTCCGGGGTCTGGTGTCATAAAAATATAAGAAAGCATAGGGAGTAGGCTCCAAATATAAGGATTTGCACAGAATGCGGAAGGCCTGCAAGTAGGCCCAACTATTAGGATGTAGCTGGGTAGGTGCCACATTCAACGCCCGCAGCACACCCATAGTGAAATCGTCTAAGGGCAGTCGCACGTGAAGCTGAGAGAAATGGCACATATACATGTAGAAGAATTTTTCGGTAGCCCCCTCCTTCCCGTGGCATACCCGGTCGACGGCACTCACCCTCTCCAGCGAAACAATATCTCCACTGGTACCCTTCGAAATGACGGGCGTGCAGTTCAGCCAAGAGTTCAACATACGAGACCACCTGAATAGAGACGACTGATCACGGACATCAGCAGAAACCCACCCATAGCCGCCTTTCGCCGGCCAGTTGCTCTCCTCCAACTCTTCAGGAGGATCCTCTCGAACCTCCCTCACAACCTCCATCGGCATCCCGCTCGTAACAACTCCAGAACTCGTACCCTCTCCGTCAAGTCGCCTATCCTTACTTCTATCTGACTCAGTACTTTCACTACTACTAGACGAAGACACACTACCACTACTGGACATACCTGATTTTGTTTTTTACGAAGAGATGTCGGTCGAAATTGAGGACTATGTCGGACAGTTTTATGCGCACAAGATCTCTAAATTCAGAATTCACAAATGTTACAAGTAACCCCTCATCTGTTTCCAAACACATATTTATAGCCCACAATCCCAAACGACGAACCTCTTCCCGCCAAAACCATACCACAGACCAATCGACACCATCATTGCAAAAGATATGACACTTCAAAACGACGGCGCCAAAACTTTTTCGATTTGACCAACTGACACCCTTTCACCTACCTTCTGACGGTTACAAATTCTAAGCCTTAACACTGTTCACCACACTTAAAGGCTGGGGGACTGGTGTATCACACCTAGCCGGTTCTGCTAGCTTATCAACACATATCATCCTTGACCGACAACCCATATCGGACAAGGCTGGGGGGCTGGTGTACCGTACTTAGCCGAACTCGACCAAGTAAACAATGTGCACATCGAGACCGCCAAGTACCCAGGCTAGGCCGAGTTAGCCTAACTTGTACCGGTTTTAACCCAAGCTAAATATCTAAGAGGACAACCTGCATCTCATATCACCAACATAAGCCATCTAGGCAAGTAGTCGGTCTAGACCGACTACTCGAGCATATCTGGTAAGGTTAAATCCCAGGCTGACTACTCCAATAAACTTAGCGAAAATCGAAGCCCCCGCGTTCAATAGGTCTCAAGGGCCTGGGTTAAGGCCTAGGCCCACTCATGGCCCAAACTAGAGCCCAAGTCAAGGCCCAGCCAATGAAATGGTCAAACATTATTAATGCTCTATAAATACACATGGACCCCATCATTTAAAGGTACGCATTCATTAATCACTGATTTGACTCTCTGAGAGCTTTGACTTACTTGAGCTTCAGAGACTCTTCTACAGGTAACCCCTCCTGGGTTCAAGCTGACATGTATCGATTGGGAAGAGGCCAACTAAGGAGATAGCGGACTACATGGTAAGGTGACGCTCGTGCCTAACCTATCTTATTTGTTCTCTGCAGGAACAATATGGTTACAGTTTTCTTAAAAGAAATTTTGGAGTGCTAAAGAATAAATTTGTATTGAAATTATTGTTGATTTTAACTCTTAAATGATATAAAACTATTGAGTGCACCGAAATTGTTATGTCATAAAATATGAATATATATGATAAAAGAATTCTTAAGGAAACCACCTGCTTTAGACAACATATCATTAAGTCCATTTAGAATGCATTCCATTACTATGCAATAATCTTTGATGCCTTCAACATTTTGATGTGTCTCCAAAATGGGACAATTAGTGTAACACCCCAATTAATTAATAATGCTAATTAAAGGAATGCCACGCGGAAAAGTATTAGAAACAAAGTCCTGGAGTGTAAACACTACTCCTCACGATTATTCAAGAGAAAACCTGAATAAGAAAAGGGCACATTACGATGCCATAACAAAGTATAAAATATAAATCATCAACATTTAGAATTTTAAGCCTAAAGACCAACGGTACACGGGCCATAACCCTAAAGGAAAGTCTAAGTAAACCTAGATCCAGTCCAAGCAGACTATGCAGCGGAACCTCCATCACCCTGATGATTACGAGGAGTTCTCACCTCTGCTCACATCAACAAGTTGATGATCATTGCAAAAGAAAAGACCACACCACAGAACATACAACAAACAACAGAAGGGTAAGCTATAGCCAAAATTAGTTTTATCATGCAATCAGATATACTTTCACAGTCCAATATACATACATCATCCAAGCATGTTATGACCTTCTAATCAATACACTAAGACTCGACTCGACTCATCCGGATACATATAATCTGGTCGGATTCAGCGGATGCTTGCACTTGTGATGGATACCTCTGCTCACCCCCGAGCTATGTGTTACAAGTGTTACAATGAATCAATCCCTCACACACAAGGTTAGCCCTTAGTGAGTTTCAGGCCTCCTACTACTCTCACCACAAGAGTCAGTCCGCTCTGAGTGAGACTAACTGACTCCTTAGATTGTCAAGATGCAACCTTACCTTGAATCCTTACCAAATTATACAGATGGGGCACCACCATGGACACCCATTAACAGGGACCATGGAATTACGTCCCGACCACTGAAGCACGACCTTGAAATCCCACCTAGAGATCTCAAGAAATTATGCACTGACCCTCGACCAATCATGCTCAAACAATCGAATAATATTTATCATGCAAATAATCTCAGACCAACCTTTATAAACCATACTCATTCATATTCGAATGTAGAATCAATACCAACTCATCCTTCCCAAACCATGAATATAAAATTTCATCTCATACCAATACCATGCCACTTTAATTACCAACCATCTCATACATCCCACATGCTAAGGTCATGTTAAACTTATCAATCACAGACCATAAACCATTCTACTCATACCCATTCGCCCAATTCATGCTTTTAAAAGTAATTGAATCAATCCACAAGTTCAAGTTAAAGTAAGGAATTAAAATTTTGCAGCAATTCTCGCTTAAGCTAGACTGATCTCGCTTAAGCTAGACTGGTCTCGCTTAAGCTAGACTGGTCTCTCTTAAGCTAGAAATTCTTGCTTAAGCTAGACTGATCTCGCTTAAGCTAAAATCTTTCGCTTAAGCTAAACTGACTGCTTTTCAATGGTTTCAACATGTAAGAACACAAAATCTCAAACAACAAAAACTAAAGAAAACACAAACCTGTTGCATAAAACGTTCGCATCATATTTTCATGCTTTAAAAGGGTAAACAAATCAATCATGGGAGCATACAAGTATTTAAACAACTTTGACGTCAATCTTGCTCAAGCTAAGGAGCTCTCACTCAGGCGATAGGGGTCTCTCGCTCAGGCGACAGGGGTCTCTCGCTCAAGCGAAAAGCTTTCACTTAAGCGAGATTGAAAATAGAGAGCACTTCGAGTTCTCGCTCAAGCTAGCCCATCTCGCTCAAGCGAGATTCCTTCGCTCAGGCGAGCACTCGAAACCAAAGGGAGGCGAGTTACTGTCATTCTCGCTTAGGCGAGAGCTTCTCATTTAGGCGAAAAATAGCTCGCTTAGGCGAGCATAGTAGATCTCACCTGCTCTCATGCATGCCAAGCCAAAACTTCATCCATAAACAATACACAAATTATTTTCACACCATCAATAGCACATCAAATCATCAAGAGCACCCAACAGAACCAAAACAGGCACATTATTTATAAAAGCATAAAAAAATCCTAGCTTTCCTTACTTGGAAAGGAGCTAATATCGGGCTTCGACTCTTAAATCAATGGGACTGGCAAATCTAAGAAGTGAAGACGAGCTGAGTTTAGAGCTAGGTTGACGAAGATTGGGGCTAAACCCTAACAGAGCCTTTGTGGGGTAAAAGAGAGTGTGAGAGTACTGTTTCTGCAAGAATGACAAAAGTGAGAGGGATTTGATTGTCTTAGGAGTCTTGAACACCCTATGGGTCAATCTTTAGGCCCATAAGATTAGGGACAACCCTTTAAAAACTAGGGCAGAATAAAAGAGGGTTTTACAACTGATCTCACGTTAAAGAGATTTTCTGATAAAAGAAGACTGCAGAATAAGCAAACTGCAACATAAACCTAGCCAAACAAAGATTTTAATGAATGGGATAGTTTATGTTAGAAAAAAAAAATTGCTTTTCATTTATACAAAAAATTGGAGGATTTTGTCTAAACTATTAGTTAGGAATACATTTTCTTTTATTGGTATATGGCGGTTTAGGAAAACTATCTTAATAAAAAGTTAAAGGATTTTTAATAAACTGGTGTTATAACAAATCATACAGTTAATTGTTCTTTTTTTTTCTTGTAGGGATAACTCTATCTTTTTATCCATCTATATATACACATAAAATTTAATTTTTAAAAATATTAAAAAAATTATAATTTTATAATACACAATAATTAGATTACTGATATATAGACATTGAATTATGTACATCTAATTAATGCAATTAATAATTTAATATTTATTATATTCACTAATGAGTGCAAACTCAAATTAATATATATATATATATATATATATATATATATATATATAATATTTAAAATAACGAGTGATTATTTTAAAATTAATTGTATATATGAATGTTATTTTTTCTATTTAATAAACACGTTTGACAATTAATAAAGAAAAAAAAGACACTCTTAATCATTTTCAAGAATAGAGTTCAAACAAAACTAATCATTAAAGTTGTTGCACTAATACTGCAACTTTTAAGAACCGACTATTTACTTTATATATTACATTTAATTTGTATTTTTTTTAAAATATATTTAAATTTAAATTTTATAAAATAGATTAAAAATAATATCTAAGAAAACTTAATTACTATTAAATTTAATTAAAATACATATTAGTATAAAGTGATAAGAAAATTAGTATAAAGTTCAAGAGGGTGGCGAATTGAACTCTTTTTTCGTTTAAAACAAATCTTGAAATTCTGGAGAAATATTTGTATGAATCAATGTTGACTATAGAATTTGACATTTTTTATTTAGAAGTTTCAAATCAAAGATCAATCCAATTATATAATATATCAAATTAGAAATCAAAACAAAAACATATATATTACTTATATCCAACAACAAACACACTATTAAGTCTTAATTAAAATGCAGTAACAAGAACTAACAAGAACCAATTCAGTACGTTGGTTTCAAAATAAAAGATCAAGGGATGGGAGAAAATATTACAATTACTCTTCACAGAGCTACATCTAGAATTTCCACTATATACAAAGCCAATTACAAACACGCATACTAAAAGAACATACAAGAATCATACAAGAATGATTCTCAAAACCTGTAACACCCTGTTAGTGAGTCACTATTATGAAAATCTTATTCAGAAATGAGTAAATACACCCAAGAATAATGAAAATAAGAACAATATCATCTTATTAAAACAGAAGCAAACTACTGTACTTAGTTCAGGTGAACGCATCGAGATTTTTACCAATAACATTAATTATAGTATAAGAGTGATAAAGTAGTTTAGTGGTTAGAAAGAAGGAAAGAGGGAGAAGATTGTAGGTTCGTTTGAATAAAGTTGGTTTGGTGGGGTGTAGAAGGGAAAGGTGGGAGGGGTTATGAGTTAAACTCCCCTGCTAACAAAAACTAACAACTAACAATTGTCGATAAAAAAAAAAAAACATTGTAATTTTTTGTTCAATGTAAATAACCATATTATTTGCAAAATATTCATTTCTCATTTTATTAATGTGCACATATTGATTAAAAAGTCATCACAAACTCTTCATTGTTATTATGCGATGACCAATCCATGTTTCATATAATTTCTATAATTTTAGGATTACATTATCACTAAACGCATTCAAATATAACATTAAAATAATACACTTATTAAAATAGCATACAAAATAATTGTACCTAAGTCCTTTCAATATAACTAAATACTTTCAACCATTTGAGCTAGTACTTTTTCAGATTATAACAAACCACACTAAATGCCATAAAGGCTCCCAAGACCTGCATTTATTAAATAATTATTTATTTAATTATATAAATTTCTCGGGTCTTACAATCTTCACTTCTCTTTCATCAATTTTAAAAAATGAATTCATTCTTTTATTTTTTTTTTATCAATATACCTATCTATAAAACAAGTTTAAGACTAAAAGTGTTTTATACAACACATTTTGCAAAAAAAAGAAAAATGTTAGCAATTTCTTGTAATTTTTTTCACAACAAAATATATTAGTATTTTCTACGAAAAAATTTTCAAAACAAAATTGACAGGAAATATAAATTTTTTTAATAATAAATGAATTTCTATTTAACTTTTTTTTTTCAATAACAAAAGAAATTAAGTAAGGATGAAAGATAAGTACATGTGAAAAAACTCATAAAATAATATGAAGAGAAATAAAAATTATCTTAACAATTTTTTTCTTTATTATATTTAATTTTATATTGTATTATTTATTAACATTAAAAGTTATACTTTATAAATAAAAGAATATCTAATTTAATTTTCATTAATTTTTGGTGTACAACTATCTAATTTAATGTGATACATATAATTTAAAAAATTTTAAAATATAGATAATTTTAAAACTTTTAAATACGTACAACTTTAAAAAAGTTAAAAAAGTTTGGATAGGTCGTGGCCCACTCTTTGCTCTGTCATGACTCCGTAGAGGTATCACTCAAAGAGTGGATTCATATGTTAAATGAGGGTGACTTGCACTATTGGTAAACATAGGTCGCTTAAACAACATATCTATGTTTTAAATTGCATGATGTTGTTGAAGTATAATGTATGTTGTTATGTGACTCGATGTACATAAATATATGAACTCACCGGTCCGGGAGAGTAATTTATATCAATTAAAAAATATTTTATATATTAGTTCATGAACCGACACAGAATCAAGTGATCTAGAAAGTGCTATTTTTTTTATACCAGTTGAGCCCACAACCGGTATAAATTCACATATTTTCGTACTTTTCTTCATTTTCCTTAGTCGCGTTCCCACCTCTATCACTAAGTTCGCCTTCCATCTTCACGCCTACTGCACCTCTGCTTCACATAACCAAAGCCACCACCTTTAACACATTTTTTCGTAGCAAAAATTTAAATTTAAAAAAAAAAAAAAAAAAAAGACATTAAGTCCAGATTTCTGATCTTAATAGTGATGCGAAAACGAAATCGGAGTATCAGGAAATAAGGTAGTACGTTCCTCTATGTCTAAATCCTCATTTGCTTTAATTGGCTTGAACAAGTTCTCGATCAAAGAAGCACTTGTGTTCTCCTTTGCCTTAATTGACTTCAATCTGGCGTGAGGGACAAAGCTCCTACAACTTTGATACAATCTCGCGTGGGTATCTAGATATGCCATGCCATTGTTGTAGAGTTCGTGAACGATGACAGTGGTTGCAAGTTGTGGAGCTCAATCTACATTTTCTAGTGACTCACGATCTGTGGATCTACATCAACAACGAGTGGGCGTGGTGGTTCACACGATGTCTAGCGTGCACGTGGTGGCTAACCTGGTTCGCTTCATCGTTGTTGCAGGTGTGTGGGGCTACTCTGATGAGAGTGCAATGGCGTTATGTTCGCATGGTCAAGGTGCAGATGCGCGATGTTGGAGAGTGAGAGAACGTGTGTGGTGCTGCCTTGGAAAGTGAAAGGGCTTCTGTGTAGTCTGGTTTATTACAAAAATGTTGCCTTCCCACTCTCTATATCGATTTACAAAATTGTCATTACACAAATTTCTACAAATTTCTATGTTGGTTTTACATTCGATTATATAGAAAGTCTTCTATTTTGTACCAAAATGTCACTGTGTTTGCTTTCTATACTGATTCCAGCTCTGACTCGTATAAAAAGTCTTATAATATTTATAATTATGACATCAATTCATTTATTACCGAGATGGATTATAATCGATATAAACGTCGTTATAAAATGTTATTTTTGAACTAAGGACTTATAATATTGATGTGTATAAAATGAATTATTAAATGCTTGAATAAAGTATATGATCATGAATTGAATTATCTAACAACTGAATTGTGTTAGAAAATATTGATATTGGGAATGATATCATGGGCAATTTATTATTATTCATTATTATGGTATTAAGTAAAAAAAAAAAAAAATCATTACGTAAACAAAATATCATGTAGGAACATATATTAAAATATCATGTAGGAACAAATTGAATGAGACTTTTACATCAAACTTTGAAGAGTAGGTATAAGGAACCACCTTAAAATATATAGAAAGCTTAGATTAAATTCTAAAACATGTTTCTAATAATTTAGTGCTATTTGGAGTCGTGAATTATAAATTAAGTATAATTTGTAATTATTACGAAGTTTCCTAGATTGTAAAGGTGCAGTAATGTGAATGATGTGCAAGTATAATATATATATAAAACTTTTCATTAATACAGAACTTTTAGAGCAACTAAGAGAAGAAACACATTATCTCAGAAGTGAAATGGAAAATTTTATGATTGAAATAATATACAGAAAACAAAAATGTAGCCTGAATACAATCACCATTTCTGGAAAAGCACTATGATATGTTAAAACTAGAACAAAGCAAGTGACTTTAATCCAACACCACTTTTAGCTTCTACAATGAGTAAGTAAATATTTCTGCTCACATAATACTTCCTAAACTGGTTAATCTGATTTGATGTGAAAAACAGCATAGTACTAATAATCAGAACCTATAAGATTCAAGAGAAATTCTTTGTAATGGCCTGATGTGTCAGAACGAACTGCATGAGTTAAAGGTTTTCCATATTTCTTATAATATTCTATTTTTATATGGTACATGTCTACCTCAGTTCTTGTCACAACTACCCTTATTAGTCTAGTATCTTGAGTTCCCACACCCTTCATTGACTTGCGCAAGATCTACCAAAAAAAAAAAAAAAGAGAGAGACATAGGTTAATTAATATTATTTTGTGGGCATAGATTAATATAACTCAGAACTTAGGAAAATGTAATCTCAGAAAATATGTATACATAAAGGATGATGTAGTATGGCTTATTAAGTCGTGTAGTGTACTAATGAACAAGTAGGGACGAGGAAGGTGAGTATAGAATATAGACAATTGTTTAGGGGAATATTTCGAAACATGTATCCAAATAAAATTAAAAAGAAAAAATGAAATAAGTTTTTCTAAAAATTAAAGTTAATTTGTAAATAAGTTTAAAAATAAAATTTTGTAAAATTAGATTAATTGTTTTTACAAATTACCTTATATGAGATAGAAAATTTAGTTTTTTCTTTCCTTTTTTTTCTTCTTCTTAAAGTCTATATAGAAAAAATTGTGTAAACATAATGTAAAATACATATATCACATATTTTAATTGTGTACATATATTTTAGGATTGGTATAATTAGTAATTTAGAGGATTAATTATAATTAGTATGTACTTATATTTTAGGATTGGCATAAATGCGTTTTTTTATCACATTTTAGCACAAGTAACACGTCATGTTATCATGTCTAAAAAAACACAACATATTTTAAAATCTATTTTATAACTGAAAGGTAAAAAAACACAACATATTGTAAAATCTATTTTATAACTGAAAGGTAAGCTTTTAATACTAGTGTAGCGAAAAACTTTGACATCAGTGTTTCCATCATTATACTTCGGTTCTTCAACTTAAGCATGTTCCAACACAAAAAAGATGACAATGACCACCAAAAAATAGTGGCACCAACGAGAAGAAAAATAATGTTAGGATAAGGAAGAAAAAAGAAGAACGAAACACCAGTGCAAATGGGCTTTTGTCTGCAATTATTTTTGCAATTCTATTTCGGTTATAGAACCGAGACATGTTAGAGTGAGGCAGAAAGGGACAGGTTTTTGTCTTAGGTCCCAACCGAGACAGAAACTCTACATTTTGTCTTGGTTTTGTAGAGAACCAAAATCATATAGTCCAGAATTAAGCAATTAATTCTGAAATACGCTTGGCTTTTGGCTTCAATTCAGGCATAACCGAAGCCATATGTCTTAACTTTTGGCTTTGGTTCAGGTCACAACCGAGACCATATGTGAGTTTCTACTTCGATTGGTTTAACAACCAAGGCCATATACTCTATTTCTTTTAACATAATTTTTTTGTTTTTGGTTATTGCCACATTTTTTATCTTGCATATTTTTAACATACTAGACTAGACCAGAACATAAACAAGACAATACATTTTATGAAACCCAACATCATCCACAATCTAAATACATCTAAAAATCTTTAGTTATAACAAGTGAATATCTTAATGAATACTAATATATTTGAAGACAAAAAGAACCTCAATGAAGACTACAATGGAGGAAAATGCAAAATTGTAGCAACAAGGGAAAAGAATGTTGCGACACTATGCAATAGGACCTTTCGCGAGTTGTAAAAGTTCACAAACTTATTCTATGTAAATGGGTATAGGTTTCGGTTCTAGGTTAAACCGAAGCATATAACTGGTTGCATGAGTATAGGTTTAGGTTCTCAAATAACTAAAGCCTATATTCATGCAGTCAGTGTATAGGTTTCGGTTAAACCTATAACCGAAGTTTATACTTTAACACCCAAGATAAAGCCTTTCAAAAACACGGTGACATTTTTGAAATTATTTGCACAACTATAGACTTCAGTTCTAAGATAATTAAAGCCCATAACTTGATCTCATAAATATAGGTTTCGATTCTTTGAGGAACCTAAGCCTATACTCATAAGGTAAAAGTATAGGCTTCGATTCTATAGTTATGCAAATAATTTTTAAAATGCCACCCTATTTTGAAAAACTTCGTTTTTTTCTTGAAACCAAAGCCTATTAGGTGAAGTTAAATCATTTTTTTGCACTAGTCTAAAATTGAAAGTTCATGATGAAATTAGTTGTTAAATTAATTGATAAATCGAAAATAGTACACAAAGAGTTATATTAATATGTTAGTTTTTATATAAAAACACATATATGGATAGTTTTAATTAACTAGTTTAGTAAATTTTGCACTTCATCATTTTGAACATATGAATGTCTTATTAAAATTTAAAACAAATATCTTAAATTGTGTAGTATGAAAAAATTGAATAAATAAGGAATTAAATATTATTGTTTGTGATTCCAAAATAATTAAAAAGTAGTATTGTAAAATTTTTACCAAAGCTATAAGTTGAATATGTCAGTGAAATATTAGGTTCATTAGAAAAACCACTAATATTTTCAAAAATAAGTTTATAAACTAATCAATTAGGTTATAACAACTAATTGAAAGATAAGCCAAACACATTATAAGAATTTTTGTATCTATCAATGGATTTTGCTGACAAAACTAAATTTGTCAGTAAATCTAAATATATCGACATATCTTACTGATAGATTTTAGAATTTAAATTATCGAATGGATATTCTGTTGGTAACTAATACATCAGTAAAATCCGCTAGTAAATTGAAATATATATTATGACTAGACGTTTTCATTGGTAATATATCTGACAGTCAATTCTATCAGTAAATTCGTTGGTAAAATGAGCTACAAATTTTCCACCAAGTCAGATGGGATTTTTTTGTATATTAAGAGGGGATGAATGAGAAGAAGAAGAGAATAAGAGAAGAATGAGGAAGAGGAGGAGGAAGAGAAAGAGACGAACAAAGAGGAAGAGGAAGAGAAAGAAAAGAACAAAGAGGAAGAGGCGCAGTGACGAATGAAGTTGGAAGAGGGTAAGGAGAAGGAAGAGGATAAGGAGGAGGAGTTACACATGAAAGTGACAGCAGACGATGACAATGAAGAGGGAGGAGGAGGAGGAGGAGAGGAGGACGAAGAGGACGAAAAAGGAACAAGAGAGAAATAAAGACGAAGAAAAAGAAACAAGAAAGAAACAAAGAGGAAGACGAGGAATAGGACAAGAAAGAAGATCCAATTGTGATATTTACCAACAATCAAAATTCGTGGGTAGCTACTAACGAATATTTACCAACATAAAAAAGCAATAACAAAAAACAAAAATGCATAAAATGTTTACAAATAAAAGGTAAAACTTGATTAAGATAGATGAGAAACCAAATTGAAAATTTGTGCTACCTGGGAAAAACAAATAATACCTTGGCAAAGTAAAAAGCAGAATCAGTAGCACAACGCAATATGGTCAAGAGGTCATATCGAAAAGCGCCAGATGTTTCTTTCTTTATTGCCTACATGAAAAACATGATGAGTTGAATGTTCACAATCAACAACAAAAAATATGGTGAAAACATGTTCAAGATTTTCCTATATATGTTTGATCAAATTTCTCTAATATTTTTTTCCTGTGTTTAGTCTCTCTAACTTTTCAAATGAGAAAAAAAAATACTTTTTTTATCTTTCAAGTGATTTGAGTAACTGGTTTATTTATGTTTATCACCAAGTGGATCAAGTCATGATAAAAAAGTTCAATTCCTAATTTTTAAGTGCTTACTTCAACAATTTCAAATTATTTCATAAAAGTGTGAAAGAAAATAGGTGACTACTTGTTTGGAGGCATAAACATATATTTTTACCTTTTCTAGTGAGTGTCCATGTGAAGTTATGTAAGCAGAGTTAACTGCAGCCAAATGTGTGCTACTTTTCTCACTAAAAATCTTTATGAACACGTCCTCATCAGTTCCCAACCTTTTCTCCCCTGCTTTATAGAGTAGTTTTGCATCTTCTTCTACAATTACAGGGTCCAACTCTGGGCCTTCATAACGTGGTGTAGTTACATATGCAAGCAACAACTATATTCAAGTATCAACATTAACATGTCAAAGATTATACACAAGTTTTCACTGGTTCTTTATCAAGATTCCTAAGCTACTATGTCCTCAAATATTTTGTAAGATTCTTACTAGTCAGAAAAAATTAACTTCAGAATATTACAATGTGATTTCACTCTAATAAGTGTTTAAACCTTGAATATATATATATATATAGAGAGAGAGAGAACAAGAAAAAAAAAAGTGTTCCAAAAAGATAAGAGGAGTTTGAGATAGATAAAACACCTTTTTATGATCACCACTGAGTTGGATTTCAATATCTGTCTCAAGAGGGGAATGATAAATTGACTGATAAACTTCTTTTAATCGTCTAATTTGTGATGGAGTACGTGAACATATAGTTTCTGTTAAAGCTTGATTATCAGCAACTCCTGGTCTTAAGGCTTTTCTCACTATCTTAGCATCCCTAGTTGCAGGATCATGCATCCAAAGTGACATTGCTTTCTGAAACCATTTAGAATCAAGATCAAAAAAATAAAATGACACTCACTTATCATTTGAGAGTGGTAAATATTAGAAGCTAAATTACAGCCTAATTCATTATTATAAACCTAGCTTGTAAAGTAAGAATTGATTCTATTTGTACACCATAAAATATGTTGATGGCTTTTTCCTAGAAGAAAATTAATCGGATATACAACACTAATAAAATATAAGTCTAATTCATATAATAGATTGATATCACTACTAATCCAAAATTTTTAAACAAGGTTTGAGTTTTTTTTATAAGATACTCAACTTTTTCACAATATTATAAACTTAAAATCACATTTGAATTCTCGATATATGTGTATTGAAAAATTTTATAAATTCAAACTGATTGAAAAATAATACCAGTAATAATTCAAAGAAAATTCTTACGTGAAATTTTATTATATTGTAAAGTTTACATGTAATTAAATATTGAATATAAAGGTTAATGGATGAATCAAACGTTATCAAATTCTCCTAAAAGAGAGGTGAGCAAATTTGCAAAAGGACAACACAAAAGGAACTGAACGTGTTATTAGATGAAAAAACTTAACACCCCACTTATTTCATTGTTACTGAATCAAACAAACAAAAATACCTAAACAGAATTATGGGCAAGACAATAATGTAACATTGTACCTTGAGATGCCCATGAAGTTCTTTTGATAAACGTTTGGAAAGTAGTTCAGAGAAGGTGGTTTCATATTCTTGTTGAATGAGACTGCGTTGTTCTTCATTTCTATGAGCCAAGATGTTGATAACTTTAGACGTGTCACAACCAAGACCTGCAAATTTAAAACAATAAAAATGGTGATTTTTGGTATTGTATCTCTAGTTTACCTAAATTCATTTTTTGTACAAACATTAGATGAAAACAGGACTGTTTCACCATATTCCATATGATTAAAGTGCTTTACTTTAACATGGCATAATGAAAGAAACAATAAAAATTAAAAAAAAAAAAATTGTTTCTTTTGTGAGTTTGTGTTCATTAATTAAGAACCTTTGAAAGCTTTATGCAGCTTGACAGCATCTTCTCGAGCTGATGGTAGCACTGGAGGTATGCTCAAAGTTGACATTGCCAATTTTCTCTTCTTCTATGTCTTTGTCAAATATTGAAATGTTATTGCATCGATAACTTATTTTGTTTTGTTTTTTCTTACGGCGTTTTGAAATGAAACACACACAAGAAACTTAGCTAACACTTCTGGACAAACTCAAATGCCAAAAATTACTAATATTGGTGCTTTTTTCATCATCTCAAATTTAGGTCTCAAAATATGCCTCAATCCATAAATATAGTAAAGTAGAGCAATGGCTACGAGATGTATCTTGCTCTAGAGTTACGTATATCCTTCTATTTTGATTATGGTATGAATATAACAAGTGATTCAATGATTCCAAATTATCGAAAGTTAATTTGGTGAATCAACATTTAAAAAAAAAAACAATGAACTTTTCATAAAGTTATAATTGAAGAAAATAAAAACTATGCTTATTTTTTTCTATTGGGTTTATGTAAACATCTATCGTACTATCACTACAAGAATGTTGAAATTAACGTTTGATAAGTCCTTATTTTGGCATTTTTTGTGAGTTAAAAAAATTCTTTTTGGACCATTTTTAGTTCTTATTTACTTACGATAGATCACATTTGTTTTCTAGAGAAAAATAAATGTTTTCATTAAATTGTGTTAATAAAGTATTTTTAGTAGTATTTTCAGTTTAGCTAGTAGTATTTTTTGTAAGGCCCACTTATGTTTATGCCTTATTTTAAAGGGCCTTTCCCTAATCAGACGGGTCTAGGGCTGGCCCAACGAATAAAACCAACCCTAAGTCTGCCCTAATTTACTCACTCTACACTTTCAGAAAATCTTAGAGCTGCAGCTACCCCCTCTCTGTTAGGGTTCAGTCTTCGGCCGTCGTCGTACTTGTTCAAGCCAGATTCCATTCCATGTAAGTTGCCTCTCATTCCATACCTCTCTTGTTTAGCACTGTTACTTCGTGTTCCAACTAAGGTCGTTCTGGGTAGCTTCGTCTTATATTGTTCCTTATGTTTCCAGCTCACTAATATACTCTAGGAGTTGTTGTGTTCCCCTGTTCGTACCCAAGGACCCAACTGCTAGCTTGTTTTCTAGGTACGGGAGACTAGGGTTCGCCCTTTCTTTTGATTTGTGCTGATTGTGCTACTGTTTCATCATTTAATTTGTTTGGTGTGTTAATGCGAACCTATGTGTGGTAATATTGAGCCATTTGTGACCTGTTGAGTGTCTGTGCACGAGAGAACAGTGGTGAACACTGGTTTTCTCGCCCAAGCGAGCATGTCTCGCCTAGGCGAGATCAATAGAGGCTCGTCCAAGCTGCTTTACGCGAGTGGTCGCTCAGGCGACCCATGTTGCTCTTGAGCGAGCGAGCATCTCGCCCAAGCGAGAGGAGTCTCGCCTAAGCGAGATCCCGTGTGAGGCTACTGTTCCCATTTTCGAGTTATCGCCTAGGCGAAGGGGGCTCGCTTAAGCGAGACCCTTCAGCCTGAGCAAGGAGCTGGGCGAGGCAGTGTGATGTGTGATTATTTTCCTTGAATCTTGAATGGTTAATGCTTGCTTGGATTTGAGTATTGTGTTAAATACATGAGACAAATAAGTATGCCTGAGTGATAGGATTCATGAATTGTGAATAATGGGTTTGGCATGAACTTAACATGTGATCTTAATGAGGAAGTTGGTATCAAAGTGGCATGGTAACGAGATGAGTTGGAATGGGATATTCATGGATGGAGTATGATGAATTGGTATGGATTTGAGCTAAAACATGAAAGGTATGGGTAATAAAGGTTGACATAATATATGTATATGCATGATAAATCTTCCTTGATTGTTTGGGTGTGATTGGTCGATGGTCAGTGCATAAATCCTTGAGATTTCTAGGTGGGATCTCAGGTCGTGCTTCAGTGGTCGGGACGTAATTTCATGGCCCCTGTTAGTGGGTGTCCATGGTGGTGCCCCATGTATATGGTCTGGTAAGGATTCAAGGTAAGGTTGCATCCTAACACTCTAAGAAGTCAGTTAGTCTCACTTAGAGCGGACTGACTCTTGTGGTGAGAGTAGCAGGGGGCCTAAAACTCATTAAGGGCTAACCTTGTGCGTGAGGGATTGATTTATAAATACTGCTTGACTTGGGTGATAGTATGTGAATACATGACAAATTGATTTCTACTCTAGCTTACCCTACTATTTGTTGTTGTATGTTTTGTGGTGTGGTCTTTTCTTTTGCAATGATCATCAACTTATTGATGGGAGCAGAGGTGAGAACTCCCCGAAATAATCAGGGTGATGGAGGTTCCACTACATAGTCTGCTTGGACTGGATCCGTATCTTGATGGGTCTTCTTTCTAGGCTATGGCCCATGTATTAGTTTACTATTCTAATTTCCTTTGGGGTTTTCAGTTGAATGTTGTAACTAGTTACTTTTGGCATCGTGGTGTGCCTAGGATTGTAGGGGTTGTGTTTAAGACCCCAGGACTGCGTTGTTACACTATTTGTGCGTGACGTTTCTTTAATTACGCTTATTAATTAAATGGGACGTTACATTTTTAGTCTTCATTAGCGAGAGTTTAAAATTTTTGTCTAAATTGATGCGACTTTAAGGTTTAACGACGTAAAAATAAGTAGTGTCGGTCAAAAGTAGGCTAATTCATTTTTGTCACACTAATTCATTGGTAGTTAATGATGTATTAATTTAGACTATAATTCAAAAATCAATGAAAAACTTGTATTTATAATAAAGATTTTAAATACTAATAGTTTATAGTTTATAGTTTATAACTTAATATCTAACTTAGTCACTCTTGTGACTAATTAATTTTATTTATAAAAGTGATTATTATTTAATTATTTTGTTGCAATAATAATTTCATGTAGATTCAACACTTTTTTATATATATTAAAATTTCTCAACATACTTGCTAAATGTAAGAAAATACCCACAAGTGGATTTAAATGAAATGAATCCATTTGGTCTTAATGGAATTTTAGAAATGATTTAACTAAATGTATATTTGGTTTGTAAGAAATTTGCGGGAAATATAAAATCCTCTTTTTTTATTCTGTCATAATTTTAAAGGGCTGCCCCTAATCTAATGGGCCTAAGGGCTGGTCCATCGGGTGTCCAAGGCCCTTAAGGCAGCCAAACCCCCTCTCATTGCTGCATTCTTGCAAACACAGTTCCCTCACACTCTCTCTTTCTCAACAGAACGCTTTGCTAGGATTTGGGATCTATCCAAGTTCAACTGAGTTCAACCCCTTTCTTCCGCTCACGGTTTTTAGCTCTTAAATCTGCTTCGGGAACTATCGTGCTCATTTGCTTAAGTGTCGAGGTTGTTTGGCTAGCATTTTCCATGTAAGGGAAGCTAGAATCCTTTCTATTTAATGTGCTCGTCATTGGTCTTGCTTGTGTTTCATGATTCTTGAACTAGTATGCTACTATGGATGCATGGGATGGTTGGTACTATCATTTGTGTGTGAAATACAACTGGTGCAAGTACGAACAGTGGCGAGGACTGATAATCTCGCCCAAGCGAGCTTGTCTCACCTAGGCGAGACTAACAGGGGTTCGCCCAAGCTTTCTGCGCGAGAGGTCGCTTAAGCAATGAGTCCCCGTTTTGAGCGAGATACATTCTCACTTGGGCGAGGAGTGCTCGCCTAAGCGAGACCTCGCAGGAAGTCACTGTTCCCATTCCTCGACTTCTCGCCTAAGCGAGGGAGTCTGCCTGAGCCAGGGAAACCTCTTGCCTGAGCGAGCACCCTCAGCCTGAGCGAAACTTGGGCGAGGATGCGCCTTGTTCTGATTTCTTCTGTGTGACTAGACGAATGTCACATTTATGGCTGGATTATTGTATTAAAGTATGTTCTGATTGTTTATGCATGAGTGATGTGGTTCATGGGTTACGAATTAAGTGAATTTGTACGCTTGAGATGGTAATGATTGTGATTCATGAGTTTTAACATGATGTGAGTATGATGTTTGTATGGGATGATTCATGATATTAAAATGATGAGTTGGTTAATGGATATGGCATGGCGTTGGTATGGAATACACTTATACCTTCGTGGTTTTGGAAGGATGAATGAGATGGATTCAACATGGAATACAAATGAGGATAGATGGTAAAGTTCGGCATGAGATATTTATATGTGCATGTTAAATATTCTTGTTTGATTATGATTGGTCCATGGTTAGTGCATAATTCCTTGAAATCATTAGGGGGGGTTTCATGGTCGTGCTTTAGTGGTCGGGACATAATTCCATGGCCCCTATTAGTGGGTGTCTATGGTGGTGCCCCATCTATATAAATTGGTAAGGATTCAAGGTAAGGATCACATCCTGACACTCTAAGGAGTCAGTTAGTCTCACTTAGAGCGGACTGACTCTTGTGGTGAGAGTAGTAGGAGGCCTGAAACTCATTAAGGGCTAACCTTGTGTGTGAGGGAAATTGATTCATTGTAACGCTTGTAATACATAGTTCGGGGGTGAGCAGAGGTATCCATCACAAGTGCAAGCATCCGCTAAATCTGACCATGTTATATGTATCCGAATGAGTCGAGTCGAGTTTTAGTGTATTGATTGAAAGGTCATAATATGCTTGGGTGATATATGTTTATTGGGCTATGAAGGTATTTCTGATTTCATGATAAAAATCTTTTTGGCTCTAGCATACCCTTTGCTTGTTTGTTTGCTCTGTATGTTGTTCTTCTACTCTTGCGATGATCATCAATTTATTGATGGGAGCAAATGCGAGAGGTACTCATGGTCAACAGAGGACAGATGATTTCACCGCATAGTCTGCATGGGTTGGGCTTCATGTTCTTGATGGGCCTTCCTTTAGGGCTATGGCCCATGTACCTGTCCGCCTTTTTGATTTCTATATATTATGTTAAACGTTTTATCTAGTTTCCTTTTGGGCATCGTGGCATGCCTTGGGTTATAAGGAGTTATGTTTTAAACTCCAGGATCACGCTGTTATATTATCTTTATGTGATGCTTCCTTTAATTTCGTTTATTGTATTAAATGGGGTGTTAAATTTATGGTATCAGAGTTTAGGATGACCTGAGGTTGTGGGTTTGTCATGCCTCGTAGGCATAAGTAGTCATGTCTAGTCGAGTTTGTCAGTTAAACCAAAAGTTTTAAGAACAGAAAACGCCTTGATAAAGTAATGAAGGTGCACACTCATGACTAGATTAAAGGTTGTTTTCCTTTCTTAATTCTATTGGTTTGGGGAAAGAAGGGTGATAGACAAAAGGGTTGGTTGTCTATAAGTGATAGAGTGTTACTTTGTATGAAGTAGTTTGCCTTGTTGCGCCTTTGTGCTTTGTGTCTAGTGTCTACGGAGATAAGGGAATGCAGATTGAATGTCAACTTGGTCTGCTCACTTTTACAAGTGTTGGATGGGGTCTCTGAGACAACGTCTTGCCTCAGAGATAAGAAGTTGATGTATGATGTATATAATTGAGCAAGGAAAGCTAAGTTTTGGGTTGATAAACCAGAGAAGATGCTAGAGTTCACAAAATAGCGTTTGGTCAGAGGGAGCTTTAAGGATAGACTCTCGGAAACCGATACTACAAGTTTTCTAAAAGGAGTCGAATCAAAAGATTAAGAACACTGAAAGGTATCAGTGCATGCAAGTGCCACATCGTTTGAGAAAAATCAACCTGATTCTACATCCCGACAATGTTGAAGTTCCGAGTCATGCAAATACATAGTGTTAGGAGAAGTGTCATTGAATATAGTCATATGGTCACACCTAGTGCTTCTTGGAGTGGTGGAGGAGGAACAATTGGAAAATTCTATGTTGCTGAAAGTGGAGAGATTGCTTGGCAACGAGAAACCTAGGAAGGGAGGAGATCGTGAAGTGCGAAAAGATAACGAACCTCTAGTGAGAGGCTGAGATGGATAATGGTTTACTGATCAGTCAGGAAAGGTGACGTTCCTAAGTAGGGGAAAGAAGAATTTATTATTAGGAAAGAAGTGGCATAAGGGATTCATACTAAGATTAATAGTCAACAGGTGAGGAAGGATCTTTTCAAATTGTTAGTGGGATGTTTCAAGGAAAAGTAGTCCCCATGAGCAGGACATTTGACCTTGGGTATAAAGTGAAAGGTTTCACGCACCAGAAGGAGGAGCACACCTTTAAAGGTTATTCTCGTATGGTAGGACAACCCAACTGATGTCGGAGCACGATGATGGAGGGGATGGAAATAAAAGTTTTGAATGGTTGACATGGTGTCTACGATGGTTGATGCTAAAGTGGTTAGCACGAATAAATCTCATCCAGATATGCACCTTACAAAGAGATGCTTGGGCTAAAAGCCAGATTTCTTGGGATCGTGTACTCCTTGGTGTCGCCAGTATGATAAAGGAGTCATGATTGTCTTTAAGAAAGGGTTGCGATTGAGATGATGGTTTTTGCTACAATTACGACCAAGCGGAGACTCGCTCGGGTGTGGTACCTCGTGGTGATCAAAGTATTTAAATTCAAACCCAAATTGAATTCTTCCCTTTGCAAGGTTGGAACATAGTCTCAAGGGTGAATCAGTTGTTTTCTCAATCTCGCTCCGATGAGCTGGGACAACCAACGAGGTGATGTTCTTAGATTAAAAAGAGATGAGTCAGTGATTGCGTATGAAGTATGGATCAAGCTAAATAGTGGGGGCATAGCTTCATGTGAATCAAAGACATTTGACGAAGGAAAGTGAATAATAGATGAAGAGGATCTAAATGGCAAAAGGATTATAGACATGTTCTGAAACAAGTACTAGAGTTTTGACCTTGGTGTGGTGGAGTTCACTTCTGTGTTGGTGTCTGAGGAAGAACCGGTGACAATAGTTCCTAATGGAATGGTTACTATTGTGAATTTGAAGTAAATATAGAAGTGGAGGAGATGTTGGAGAAGTAGTGGCTTATACTAAGTATAACCACAAGGATGACTGCAAGTTTGGTGAATCTTAGAGAAGAGGCAGTGGTAGGATAAACTGTTCAAGGGTAAACGTACGTTGGATAATGGAAGATTGGTTTTTCGGGCCTATGGTTGTAAAAAGTGGAAACATGATGAAGGTAAGGAATTTCAAGGCTTAGCGGCGAGTTTCCAAGTGCGAACAGAGTCTTTAGAATGTGCAAGGAGGGTATTGACAAAGGTTGGAGAGACTAGTAGGACATATGGTTTAAAAAGGGTGGATACGACGTTGAGAAAATGGGACGTTAAGACTGTAAAAAGGTGAGTCCAAAGGGTTTTGCAAGTTCCATAGAGGTTTTGGAGGAACATTTCTCAACGATGATTGCCTCCTTGTCACGGCAAATATGAAAGGAGCATCATTTTGAGTGAATGAATGAGTGACTTGTGTGTTGATCAAAGTGACGCAGCGGGATGGTGGGAAGTGATACCTGTGAAGGGTAAGAGGTGCGAGGAAAGAACTATCTTACTCATAACCTAGTGATTTCTATGACAACCAGTTCTTCATGAACCGTGAAATTGTCGTTCTTACGAGTATTAAGTAAGGATGTTCAGTGATCATTTAAAGTATAGGTAGGTGCTTAGCCAAAGAAGGGAACTCAAGATCGGGGTTTGACGAGGTGAGAGTAAGGAGTTGGTGGAGAAGTAAGTGTCTGAGTTGGGAGGAGAAGATGTGAAGAGATTTCATTGGTCTAGTCATCTGACTAGAACTAGTGAATCTCTCAACAAGGTTGGGTAAAAAGCAATTCAGAAAAAACTTAGTTTGAGAAGTATCTTAGAGTTGATAGGCATGAATCACACTAGAAATTTCAAGTCAAGAAAAGACATGGTTCTAAGACTTTGAGGAAGGATGATTACAAGTTAGTAGATCAGAAATGAAGGTGAGATGCCGAAATGAATTTGGTAGTTATAACAGGGGAAAGTTTAATTTGGAAATGGAATGACTTGGTTGTGGACCTTGTTACCATTGATGGAAGTCAGTAAAGGAGGCAAGATGTTATGAGTGTCGTTATGCATAAAAGTGGTCAAGAGTGTTGATGGTGAGACAGTAGGCTAGAACTCAATCGTGATCAAGTCAGTGGAGTGATGCATAAAGGAGTGAATAAGGTGACGGGAACTGATAACGAACATGCTTTAGTTTGAGACTTACAGTGATCTGAGAGGTATTGGAGAGCATATAGTGGATGAGTCAGTATATCAGATACAAGTTAGTTGGGCAGGTATGAAGGAGCATTCCAGTGTTAAGGTTGCAAGTTGGAAGTTAGTTCGAGTGTAGTGACTAAACAAATTTACATTGTTGAACACATATCGCATAACACAAAGGCAAAGTTTCCAGTGGCTATAGGTGTTGGAGTCATCAAACTTGTCATGTCTAGGCGTGATTTTCAGAAGGCATGAGGAAAACGTAGTTTTCTTCCTATCCCATCGATGAATTTTCGAGGACGAAAATTTTTGTTGTTGGGGAGAATGTAAAACCCTCTTTTTTTATTCTACCATAATTTTAAAGGGTTGCCCCTAATCTAATGGGCCTAAGGGCTGACCTATAGGGTGTCCAAGGCCCCTAAGGCAGCCAAACCCCCTCTCACTACTGCATTCTTGCAAACACTGTTCCCTCACACTCTCTCTTTCTCAACAGAACGTTCTGCTAGGGTTTGGAATCTATCCAAGTTCAACTGAGTTCAACCCCTTTCTTCCGCTCACGGTTTTCAGCTCTTAAATCTGCTTCGGAAACTTTCGTGCTCATTCGCTTAAGTGTTGAGGTCGTTTGGCTAGCATTTTCCAAGTAAGGGAAGCTAGAATCCTTTCTATTTAATGTGCTCGTCATTGGTCTTGCTTGTGTTTCATGATTCTTGAACTAGTATGCTACTATGGATGCATGGGATTGTTGGTACTATTGTTTGTGTGTCAAATACAACTGGTGCAGGTACGAACAGTGGCGAGGACTGATAATCTCGCTCAAGTGAGACCCCGTTTTGAGCGAGATACATTCTCGCTTGGGCGAGGAGGGCTCGCCTAAGCGAGACCTCGCAGGAAGTCATTGTTCCCATTCCTCGACTTCTCGCCTAAGCGAGGGGAGTCCGCCTGAGCGAGGGAAACCTCTCGCCTGAGCGAGCACCCTCAGCCTGAGCGAGACTTGGGCGAGGATGCGCCTTGGTCTGATTTCTTCTGTGTTATTAGACGAATGTCACATGTATGGCTGGATTATTGTATTAAAGTATGTTTTGATTGTTTATGCATGAGTGATGTGGTTCATGGGTTACGAATTAAGTGACTTTGTACGCATGAGATGGTAATGATTGTGATTCATGAGTTTTAACATGATGTGAGTATGATGTTTGTATGGGATGATTCGTGACATTAAAATGATGAGTTGGTTAATGGATATGGCATGGCGTTGGTATGGAATACACTTATACCTTCATGGTTTTGGAAGGATGAATGAGATGGATTCAACATGGAATACAAATGAGGATGGATGGTAAAGTTCGGCATGAGATATTTATATGTGCATGTTAAATATTGTTTGATTATGATTGGTCCATGGTCAGTGCGTAATTCCTTGAATTCTCTAGGTGGGGTTTCAGGGTCGTGCTTCAGTGGTCGGGACGTAATTCCATGGCCCCTGTTAGTGGGTGTCTGTGGTGGTGCCCCATCTATATAACTTAGTAAGGATTCAAGGTAAGGATTGCATCCTGACACTCTAAGGAGTCAGTTAGTCTCACTTAGACCGGACTGACTCCTGTGGTGAGAGTAGCAAGAGGCCTGAAACTCATTAAGGGTTAACCTTGTGTGTGAGGGAAATTGATTCATTGTAACACTTGTAATACATAGCTCGAGGATGAGCAGCTCGGGGGTGAGCGGAGGTATCCACCACAAGTGCAAGCATCCGCTGAATCCAACCAGGTTATATGTATCTGGATGAGTCAAGTCGAGTCTTAGTGTATTGATTGAAAGGTCATAACATGCTTGGGTGATATATGTTTATTAGGCTATGAAGGTATATCTGATTTCATGATAAAAAGATTTTTGGCTCTAGCTTACCCTTTGCTTGTTTGTTTGCTCTATATGTTGTTCTTCTACTCTTGCGATGATCATCAATTTATTGATGGGAGCAGATGCGAGAGGTACTCATGGTCAATAGGGGAGAGATGATTTTGCTGCATAGTCTGCATGGGTTGGGCTTCATGTTCTTGATGGGTCTTCGTTTAGGGCTATGGCCCATGTACCTGTTCGCCTTTTTGATTTCTATATATTATGTTAAACTTTTTATCTAGTTTCCTTTCGGGCATTGTGGCGTGCCTTGGGTTGTAAGGAGTTAAGTTTTAAACTCCAGGATCGCGTTTTTATATTATATTTATGTGACACTTCCTTTAATTTTATTTATTGAATTAAATGAGGTGTTACAGGAAACACTAAAAACATCTATACTAAAAAAAACACTATATGTATTCTACATCAATTATCGTTATAACCAATATAAAATTTGTCATTATTTACATTGATTGTGATTATTAGATATGAAAAAAAGTTATATTTTACGTTAGTTGTGAATTTAACTTTCTACATCAGATGCACTTCAAACAATGTTGAATATTAATTTTTACATTAGTGACATTTACCAATTCATCGACCAACGTAAAATATCTAAAATAATTGTAAATAATTCATGTTACACAAGTATAATTAATAATAAATTGAACCACATAAGATATTTACTTTTTACACTTCTTTTTAAATTAGTTTTTGTTAATGGAAATGAAAATTTATTTGACATACATGAACACTCTATCTAATGCATTAAAATTTTTCAAAAGTTTGTAATGTTTTTGTTAGGACAAGTTTAAGAAAAAATGAGATAAAACACACACCTACAGAGGAAATTTTTGAAATTTCATAGTAAAAGTCATGTTACGTATACTTTTAGTAGAGGCATGAACTTACACAATTGATTTGTAATACTCCAATGACTTTAATTAAATATAACGATTAATCACCCATCACAAATAATTAAAGTTATCTCTCTTACATTTAAAGTATATAAATATACTTTATAACACTACAAAAAATGTGTTGTTTATTGAAAAATTATTCCCGACGGATAAAATACCATCATTAATTACATCTTAGCGACGACATTTCTGACAAATAGTATAAGGTCAATTACTGACGAATTATCTATCGATAATATTGTCGATAAATGCATATGTTTAATTTTGAAAAAGGACTCGTCAGTAACGTCGTCAGTAATTTACACGTGTTTATTACTGATGGATAATTCTTCGGTAAGTCACTGCTTGAAATTGATTAAAATCAGAAAGGGTTTCGATGCACATTTCACAAAACGCGTCGCGCTCCCTCCTTACCGTCAATACTCCACTCCGCCGCTTGCATCCCAATCCGGTTGATGTTGAAGGTCGCACCACTATCGCCTACCATCACTTTGTGACCAAGGTGGTCAGTGTATCGCCATCACGTTGTCGACTACGTCCCAAGCTAGTGGAGGCTACTCCATCACCAGTGGTCGTTGCGTCGTTGAGGTCGCTCCGTCACTGTGGTTGCTTCGTCGTCGTGGTCGCTCTGTCACCTTTGTCGCTCCGTCGTCGTGGTCAGTGCATTTCCATCAGAAGCATGTGCTCACCCCCACACTAGTCTAGCCCAACCTTTGTATTTTCTCCATCGCTCGTTAGTGGGATTCTTCGTCCCCAAACAAGTTCGCGCGAGATGAATTTTTGGAATTGTGGGTATGTGTTTTGCTTAAATATGTGTTTTGCTTAAACTGATTTGTGCATCCCTAAAGATTGATTGTCTATTTGTCCTAAATTTGTGATGTGATGAATTGATGCTGTCATGAATTGGTTGTGCGATTAACTGAGATATCTTTTGTAATCTGTAATTGATTGTATAATTTCAACCTTTAATTTTGATATATTTTGTGTAGTTGTCATGGAACCATATTCATATGTTATGTTCAAGTTCAATTCAGAATTGAAACTTTGATTTGTTTGGTTAATGGAATAGGAATTTGCATAATTCTAGTTGATGTTATGGGAACTGCAAAACCCTAGTAGGCTTCGTTTATTCAAGAGTGCTTATTGAGTCAATTTGGGATTTAACATTAAATTTTTTTTCCTAATTTTTAAGAATAATTAAACTGATAAGAGAGTTAGGGATGGAAGTTTCTGTTTGGCAGTTTTCCAAGCTTAGCAATGAAAATTGGCAATTTTTGATTTGGGGATTTGTGTTGCTAATGGGTTTTTGAATAGAAAATGCTTGTATGGTTGAGTTTAATTTAACTTGAACATGGACACAATTTGAAATGGAAATTACTATTCTCGGTTTTGAAAGGTAATTCTTTGCGTCAATTTAAGCTATGTAGAAGTGATTGAATTAAAGCAAATATATTGAAGTTAAGTTTGACGAGTGGTGCAAATTAGTGGCACATGTAAATTTGAATGATTTTTTTTAAACAAAATCAATTATAGAACCTTCAACTACATCATTGAATGGATGCTTCGTTTTCTATTTTGAGTCTTATATACAACCACTAACACACCTACTTGTCAACTAGCTACTCTAGTTTAAAATACCCAAGAGTCAATACCAAAGGCTAACTAACCTAAGTATGTTTGGTGGAATGAGTGCTTCCTTCTTGACAATTTTGCTCTATTCTAATCCCTTTTAATGTTCTTAAGGGCTTCCAACTCTTGAATCACCAATTCCAACTACATATTTGGAAGTCAACCCTAAGGCCAAACTTCCATCCTAGAAAGGCTCTTCAATTTTGCATTTTTTTTTTGTGCAGCTGATGGATTCCAAGAATTCATATTTGAAATCAAATTTCAACCACTATTTTGATTGTTTTATCCTACACACAAGTTACCAAACACAAGTTAGTCTTTTGTTCACCTAAAGGAATCATAAATAGACATAATTGAATGCACTAGATTTACTAAATAAGCTAATTCTAACTAAGAAAAACATAAATGTTTAATTGTACCAAACCCTAAACTGTAATTCTAATTAGAAAAGTGAACTTAACTAACACTACTATAACCATTCACTATGTGCTAAGCCTAGGGTCGTATATGGTAAGTAATGATTATGTATACTATAAAATTAACTCATAAAGTCTAAACATTTCTTAACTCTAAAACCAAACTTAGGTACGAAGCTAATATAAAACTAAGCTAGAATTTGGAAAAGGTAAGAAACCATGTAGACACATTATAAGTGCTAAGAAACTAAACTGAAAGTTAGTAATTAAATTTGCTTATAACAACCTAGAACCTACACTACTTAAAAACTCATTATAGCAAAGTAATTGGCAAACCTTAAACAAGAAACCTTAATCTATGTAGACTACTTCCTACAAGTTTAAAACAGGCAAATAAGACTAGAAATAATACTAATTGCTGAAAAGTATGTACCATGCAAAATATGACCTATCCAAACCTAGAAATCCTCATTAAACTAAGCTAAAACTAAAAATGCTCTAGAAATCTATAATTTTATTTACTTCCTAAAATTGAACCTTACAACATAATTTCACTATCTAAAGCTTAGACATCACTATAAAACTACTCTAAAAATCTATACATCTTTAATTGCACTAAATCTATATAAGAAAGTGTAAATAAATTGTGAAACCTAGTTTAAAGTGGTCAAATAAAGCTATGGATCAAGTCAACTTCTAAATTCTACATAAAACTCAATTTCTAATATATAGACTACTTTTTACAAGTTCAAAACACTCAAATAAGACTAGCTCCCAATTGTACATAATTTTTTTTATCAATTTAAACCTCTTCCCTCAATTTCTTCCCATTCTTTTCTACTGCAGTTTGTCACTCTTATCTTCTAACGTATCTTACCATTGAAGGTTTCTAAGATACGAAATAGAAATTGGTAGTCATAGGTTGTCTTTCATGTTGGACTTAAGTAGTAATAGGTTTATTACTTAAGTCTCATGTTATTTCACTACCACTAAAGTAACATTGTCCTTGTTTGCCTTGTCACAGAACATGGGCGAAGTTCTTGGCCACCATCGTTGGGTGTATGATCGTTGTTACAGTGGTAGGAGAGGCTTGAAGGAAACTTTTGTTATAGGAGTTTAAGAATTTATCCAAACTGCTCGACAATATAAATATTATGCTCTTGAGGGAGGGATTAGATGTCCCTACGTCAAGTGTGAATGTACTCACATTTTGAAAGACGAGGAATTTAATGGTCCAGCAAGTCTCCATTTTAAAGTCATCACCTCAGTCGTGTAGAACTCTCAATCTCATATAACTTGACCTATACTAGATCAGTACACACGTAACATGGTTTTAGGGATTCCAATGAACATAGTCGCTCGTGGTCCAATTCTACGAATCTCTCCGCTCGTAGTCCAACTCTATGGACCTTCCCGCCCGTAGTCCAACACGGCGTGATCCATCCAGCTATGAAACTCCTCGCTCGTATCATCACATGAGAATATCATTAATATTAACCTCCCCGCTCATATTAACCACGTGTTCCATCACCAATCACGAACCGACCCGCTCGTGATACGATCAAGCATATCCCAGACCAAAACCCACATAACAACCATACAAGACGTAATAAAACAACCATTGTCTTTATGCTATCGCTTGGCGTGTCTAAGCGTTGCTGGGGAAAACTCCAACACAGACTACCTAGCGGTCTCAACTTACCGCCAAGCGCCGCCCGCTCCAAGGACTTCCCCCACTCACATCTTCATTAGACTTTTGGAGCCTTTTGAACTATTGTTGATTGTGTTGTTGCATTTGATTCATTTGTAATGTGAGCTTATCAAGTGCAATCATAATTGTCGCAGTCTTAGGTGATGGAGGATCACTATTTTGGGAAGAAGCCATGTCCTGCAGGAAAATGTTAGTAATAATATTTTTCTTTTGGAGGATCCCACAATCTAGCATATTGATAAGAATTAGAGTTCTAATCCAAGAACCAAGAGAATCCTCTCTCAAATAATGCAAATGCATATAATATGACTCAAAAATGTCTACATTAGTTTTTAGTACCTCTATATATGGGCACATAAGTTTAAGAAAACCTAGGAACCCTACAAGAAGGCCCAAGCCCAAAAACATTAAAAAACATGCACTAATTATAAAAGAAATCCCAAAGCCCAAAAACATAGAAACACAACTAATTTCTAAAAGAAAACCCAAAGTCTAAAAACAAAAACTAATTTTCCTAAAAACTATCCTTCAAATATGCTTCAAGCCATGATCTTCATATCCTTTGCATTTCCAATTGCTTGTAGTAGCATGAGCCTTTAATAGATTTGATCTTACAATATCTTGCTCCTTGTCCTTGCCATAGGTCCTTTGAATTGTAAAGGTTCATTTTTAAGTTCTTCTTTTATAAAGCCTAGGGTGAAACCCAACTAACCATATGTTCAACTCGGGTGAGCCAAGGTTCTTAATGGGTCATCATTTTTGGCCCTACTGAAATTTGGAATTTTTTTTCACTTAACCCATCTCAAGCTCGTGGTGGATTGGGTTGGCTCACAGGTTTTATTCCATTTTGACAACTCCATTGGTAAGTGTATAACACAGGAAGAAGTCAACATAGATTGGGTTATTATATGAGTTAAAATTAGCTCTCTTGTTCATATACTAATACATAATTGCATGCTTTTAACTTTTAATGGAATATGGCTTCATTGTTCTTCATATTAGTTATAATTTTGATAAATTTAGAGGAGTTCCAATTAAGACCTCCAAATAAAGATATATAAGATGACTCGGTGATTCTGTACATAGTCTCTATCATTTACTTAAATTATACAACTTTTACACAAATATGAAAAGAAATCATAATTATTTTATCATATTTTATTCATTATGATATGGAGAAAAAAAGGAAAAATGGCTCACATTGTTTTAAAGAATTAACATATACTCTTGTAATGAAAATCATGCAAACTCTTTACAAATTTAGTGGTGTCTTGGAGTTTTCTTCATGATGCCTCGCCATCTCTCTCATGAATATTATATGAAATATTCTTTCTATTTTTTGCAGAAGATCTTACTCAACCATTACATAACACTTGTGATGTGACTCTAAGCTAAATTGTCTATTCCTTGTGTTAGAAAAGATTCAATAGTTGTTAAAATTTCCATATATGAGTACCAAGTTGGCATAGATGGTTACAAGAATCACTTACATGAGACAATACTATCCTAAAAAGGATATAACCAAATCTACATCAACACATATCCTAGTTGTGCTTCAACATTCTTACTCTTCTTCTACACGTCACGGTCATTATCCCTTTCTTCGTCTTGGTCTTGTTATCATTAGCCTCATCGTCGTTTGTCTCTCTATCACTAGTCTCACTATTGTTGAAAGAGTATCGCGCCACATTAGCATCTCGTTGTTCCTCCAATTTCTTGCCTCACTCGTGTTCCCTTTGTAATATCATTGTTCTCTTCTCAACAATGAGTGTGTTGGCTTTGTTTGCTTAATTGATGATTGTAATGAAACAAAGAAATTGCCACCAATTTGCCTATTACGTTGCATCATTATTTAGGTTTTTGCTTTTTGGTTGATATTTTAGATTGCGAGCAAGTCAAGAATAGGCTTTGTTGTTGATTTTCAATCAAAGGTGTGATTCAATGTTTAAAGTAGAGAAAACAATATGTTGAGCATGTAGGGAAATATTGTTGATGAGAAGGTTGGCATTATGCATAAAGTGAGTCTACATGTCATGTTCAATTGTTGGCCAACTTAGTGCTTTAAGGCCACACGTATTGCATCTTGGGCTCTTGGCTTTTTCTACTAAAATGTTTGTGTTGTGTGATGGTGTAATGGTCTACAAATAGCATTTCATTGGCATGTTTGAAGGTTTAGGATTTATATTGAAGTAATTTTCTCACATACTTTCCTATGTTTGAAGGACTACATATACTTGCATTATAAATTTGGGTTCTGAAACTTCCCAACATCATATCTTAAAACAGATGCACACAAGTTGGTCTGATTTTTACATGAAGTTTCAAATCACAAATTCGAAATCTTTAAAAGCATAGATGTTGGTAATCGCACAACACAATAATTTTTTAATGGATAAAAACCAAGAGGGGCGGTGAATTGGGCTCTTAATAAAAATTGTGCTTTAAAAAATTTTCCCTTTTAATATCAAAGATCAATTAAAATTTTTTTCCTTTATTTTAATAATCACAATAAAATAAATAGAGTAGGGAAGAGAAAATTTCACAAGGTATTTATACTGGTTTGGATCAACACTGTTTTGGTGACATTTGAGAGGAAGGTCAGCACAGTCTAACCACAATTACCATTTTTTCCTCAATGCTTTTTCATTATGCATGACTTTTGTTTTTTTTTTTACTTTTTCACACTACATATGCGTTATGTTTTTCTAGTGTGCTTTTTCACTTTTAATTTCTAAAAATCACACTTTAATTTAATATTTTTTTTATTAATATTTTTTTCATTTAAAATAATCACTCACATTTCATTATAATATATTTTACACTAATTACAATTTAATTTAAGTTACTCACAAATTGTAATTTTTTCTTTTTATTAATTAAAATATTTTTTAATCTATCAAATCCATTACTTCACTCACTAACTATTATAAACTTTCCTTTCATTTCTCTTCATTTGTCACCATCTTTCCCTTAATAATAACAATCTTACTTTCACCTCTCTTTCTCCTCAAATCCACTTAAATCCACTCCAAAAACAAACACAAGCGTTTATGGTATGTTTGGATTAGAAGATGGATTTGGGAGAGTGGATTTGATTGAATTTGAAAGGAAAAGAAGGTGAAGTTGGGGTTTTTTAGATTAAGGAAAATATGTTTTTGATTTGAGTATATTTGAGATGAAAGTTTGTGAAAATTTGTGTATGATGTGATGGGTATGATATACTAAAAAAATATTATAATGAATAGTAATAGATGTTTACCAAATTACCCTTGAGAGAAATTGTGTTATAATTTTAAAAATAATTAGCGGAAATTATGTTAAAATAAATTTTAAATTTTTATTTAAAACTAAAAAAATGTTATGCGCAAAAGCATCGTATGAAATCATTGAGCTTAGCCACTACATGAAGCTCTCATGTAGAAAAAGTTGGAAAAAAATGAGGGATTTCTTAAAATTTTAGGTACATATGCGTAAAAGCACCCATATGAGGTGGCTTTCCCTTCTATTCTTCACACTTTTGCAAGTGATAGAAGAGCAAACAAATTTGCATATCTCCTTTTGCAATTCATCTCATTTCTCTAGAAACAATCACGCTCCTCAACTACAAATCAGTCTTCATGAACAATACTTCATCAGAACTAAACACAACGTTAATTTAATATCTTGTAGCATGTGTTTTGTTAAGTAGGATGATAGTTATATGCATCATAACCTTCTAAGTATCTTATATTACACTAAATGATCCACTTATAAGTTTAAACAATAACCATTAACTCTATTGTAATCAAAGGTATACCAAATTCATCTTTATACTTAAAAGTAACATATATATAAATTTAATAAACCTAAGTCTTAAAAAAGGAGAGTGTCAAATGCATGTCAACTCTGTAAATTTATTAAACATTATTATACATATTAGATAAGATGGTTAACAAACCTTTCAAATAAATACATTCATTTGAATTGAATTGATTCTCCCACTAGAGCTTCATATGCTAAAAGAATTGCAAGATGCTTGGAATCAAAATATTTTTTGCAGTAAATGTTTTTTTCTAGTTTGTGTAATGAGATTGGAACATTATTTTTCAAAATGTTAATTATTTTCTATTCTTGTATGGTAGGAAACCAAGCGATCTCAAGAGCCCTCAATCTTCTTCTTCTGACAACACGACTTCCTTCCTCGCAGCTGACTCTGGTTCACCGTCAAGAGTGGGGTACTTGCAAACACTCTGATGCCTAAGTCAACAATAACTCGATACTCTTTCTGTATTATATGAGTTTTTAGATAGCTCCCACTTGTCAATTAGTGAATTGTCCTTTATACTACCTGGCATTACTTCCATCTTTATTGCCTACAGGGCGGTTTCCTTCTCCCATTAAGTGTTAAGGAATCTAATCAATATAGTAACTGCCCCCCGGCCTTAACGGTACTACATTCTCATTATTGTCGATCTTCTGAGCTCTTGGGCCTGTATGTTATCTTTGTCATGACTGGGATAGGTCTACCCCTCTGCGCTGCTGGCCCATTACGTGCCAGGACCACTGGGTCGAGATGTACCAAACCCCCATGGCTGATATCTACCCGGCCTCTCATCCTAAATTCTATTGTTGTCCTGCCAAGTTACATAACACGCCTTGGCCGAGATGTATCTCATCATTTGGGCCGTGATGTTCACGGCCATCGGGCCGAGATCTAATCACGCCACCCTTAACCCATCACTTTCTTCCCATATCCTTCTGCTGACTGTACCTTATCCTGCACAACACCCTATTGTACTTAATTAATGAAATGTAAAGAGGCTCCCTATACACTAGCCCCCCCAGGCTCGTAGTACACAAAGTGAACAAGAGTCTGGATGAAAACATAAATGAAAGAGTAATGAATCGTACGACGGTGCTGCAAAACGAAAATAGGAGTGCAGGGTCTAGAGGTAGAGTGAGAGTAGCGCGGGGCTCGAGATACGAGCCATGATGGCGACATCGGAATCCGTGCATAACCTATGTACACCTTGTACCCTAGGGCTCCTATAAATAAAGAAGAGGGCCCCCAAGCGAAGAAGTAGCAACTTCCCCAGGTATGTCATCCCCTTCGACTTATTGTGCTTCTAGTAGGTGTAGTGAGTCAGACGAGGAGCGGGATATACCCGATTTGTCGAACAGTTTAACATCCCCAGAGGATAGTGACTGTGCTGTAGGGGTCGAGGAATATGCGGCCTTACATCAGCCAGGGTATGACTGGGTAGACCCTAGAGTTAAGCTTCCCTTGTCGCGGTTAACCCGATCCGCCGAACTAGCAGCCTGGCGCAAGCGGGCTGATATCATAGCAGATATTGTCGATGAGCGTATTGTGAGTGTTGAGCGGGTTAAGAAAGGGGATAGTGTGTGCCACGGGCGTGAGGGTCATTCGCATGATTTCTTTTATATGTACTCAACCTTGGTTACCGACTTGCATGTATGCGTGCCGTTTGACGATTTCACGATGGGCGTATTAAGGGTGTTAAATGTAGCTCTTAGTCAATTGCACCCCAACAGTTGGGTTGCCTTGCAGTCCTTCAGACTAATTTGCTGCGTGCTACATCTAAAACCATCACCCCAAGTCTTTCTGCAGTACTACAGTACCCGGCCAGGGGAACTAGCCAGTTGGGTGTCCCTTGTAGGTCAGAGTCATCAGTGTCTGTTAGTGGCGTACATCCAATCGTTTAAGAGATTTAAGACAGGGTTCTTTAAAGTCATTATTAGGTCCGCCGGGGCTGAGTATTTCTATTGTGATGATGGAACGCCTAAGTTTCCTTTCTATTGGACCAAATCCCCCACCACATACCGTACTTGGCTGAGAGAGTCTCTAACCCCTGAAGACCGACATACATTGTCCTACTTGGACCAACTGCCCAAGAAACTCTCTTCAAAGAAAATTATTGGTGTATTTAGATCCTCCCATCCACGCGATGAGTTATTCGGTATGTATGTTTATTTGGCTAAATGCCAGGGATATGATTTTAATGGTGGTTGATGCATTTATGCTTGTGCAGGTATCATGGCAGCGGCTGGTGGCTCTGGAAAAGATATTTACCTGGAACTAAGGCGCAAGAGGATGGAAGAAGAAAAGAAAAAGAGTGGTGGAAGTGCTGGGCGGATGGCAGCAGAAGGATCATCACAGAGGGGGGACCTGTTACCCCTACCTGTTGAAAAGAAGAGGGGCAAACGTCATGACAGGCCTTCCAAACCAGGAACCCCCCGCCCTCCTTCGCCAAAAAAGACGAGGAATGCTGAAGAAGGAGGTCAAGACGCTTTGTCGGCCCTCTTTGATTCCCAGTTGAAGATAAATGAGGGCATAGAGGTGTCCTTGTCCCTAGAGGAGGCGGAGATAGTGTCGGCCATCCGTCCAGAGACCGTGCTGTATGCACTGAACGAGTTCCAAGCGAGAGCTGTGGTAATGGGACGGCACCTAGAGACGGTGTTAAGCAAGTTGCCAAACTCCACTAGGCTATCTGGTGAAATACAAACATTGCAAAGGGATTTGGCAGAGGCAAATCAAAGGAGGCAAGAGGTGTCTCTACAACTGGGTAGTGTGAAAAATGAGCGATCCCAACTGTTAGGGGAACGCAATACACTGAAAGCGCGTTGCAAAGAGCTGGAAATGAAGGCTGAAGAATCACAAACAGCGCTGGAAAGGTTAGAGGAGAGATTGGCGGCCCTGCAGGCCAAACATACTGCGGCCCTGGAGCGGATCTACGAGTTGGAGGGATATGTCATGGCTCAACATGAGGAAGGCTTTTACAAAGCCGTTCGTCAGACTGCCCACCTATTCAACTTTGATGCAGGAGATGATCGTATTAGCATCGAGAAGGATGTTTATGATGGGGTCTTGATGAGTATTGATGACATAGCATCTGTCAAAGCCGCTGCTAGCGATCCCGGGAAGGTGTCATCGCCGTCGTCTATATGATGAACTTGTGTGTGTGATGTTATTTTGTGCTAATATGACATTATGTGTTATGTGTAAAAGGTCTTTAAGTCAGATGCTGAACATTTATGATTTGTAGGACGTTTGTAATGAACTATCGTATGTTTGTGTGATATTATCTGATGTTGAAATTAACTGCCGTATATGTACTGTGACTGAACTCAACAGGGGCGCGTCAGCATTTGTACTGCAATAGCGGCGTCCCTTAGCATGCGAGCGAGAGCAGTTGTCGGCCACTTGGGGAGATAAGTTCTCGGCCGCGATGGTCGAGCACTTGGCGAAGGTAGTTGTTGGCTAGATATGGGCAAAGCTAATGTTATATGGAGCGCAGTGGCAGTGTATGGGAGGGATCATCGTGGTTAATGATGCTACCTGACTCATGGTGAAGAGTTGAGGGGAGGGCTCGTCATGGTTAACGAGGCTTCCAAAGCCCTTAGGAGAGTAAGAATTGCATTAGCGTGTGAGAAAAAATAATCCAATCGCAAAACAATATAAAAGGAACGCAAATACTTTATTAGTAACAAGGATGCCTCATTAAAACCTCCTCGACAAAAACCCTCCTTAGGGAAAAAAATCGAGGTAGGAAAGAGTACATCGCGTGAAACATGAATAGTCTTAGCTATAATAAAATTTTAGATGTGACGAATTCCAAGTTGCTGGTATAGGGGTCCCAGATAGATATTCAAGGCGGTAAGCTCCTTTGCCAACGACCTCACGGATGCGAAATGGGCCCTCCCAGTTAGGAGAGAATTTGCCTTCATGCTTTCGTGCGTTACTAGCTATCCGCCAAACCAAATCTCCTTGATGAAACGATCGATGCTTGACTTTAGAGTTGTAACAGCGTTGAGCTCGAACCTTGGATGCTGCTTCCCATATGCAACTACGATCCTTGAGCTCCTGGAGCAAGTCTAGGTTGATGAGCATGCTTTCGTTGTTAAGGTTAACGTCAAAGAGCTGTCGTCTCAGTGAAGTGTCGCCGATTTCAATAGGAATCATCGCGTCAACCCCGTATGTCAAGCTATATGGTGTTTCCTGAGTCGTGGATTGAGGGGTGCAGCGATAGGCCCACAAAACTTCTAGTAGTTCGTCGGCCCAGGTGCCTTTCGCATCCCCGAGTCGTTTCTTCAATTCCTTCAATATGACTTTGTTTGCGGCCTCTGCTTGGCCATTTGTCTGCGGGTGTTCCACCGAACTAGTAACATGGCGAATATGGAGTCCTTTGTAAAAGTTAGCCAGCCTCTTATCAATGAACTGTAGCCCATTGTTTGTTACAATGGTTTTTGGAACGCCAAACCTGCAGATTAGATTGCGCCAAACGAACTTTTGTACCTGTTGAGCCGTGATCGTAGCGAGAGGTTCTGCTTCGATCCATTTGGTAAAATAATCGACTGCCACGAGCAAAAACTTGACTTGTCCCTTCCTAGGACTGAAAGGTCCTAAGATGTCCATACCCCACATAGCAAAAGGCCATGGAGATATAATGGCATGAAGTTCTTCTGGCTTCGCGTGTAAGAGATTGCCATGCTGCTGGCAGCGAGTGCATCGTTGGACATACCTGTTGCAATCTGTCTTAAGGGTAGGCCAATAATACCCCGCTCTCAAGATGCGAGACGCCATGGTTCGTGAGCCGGAATGAAAACCGCAAATGCCTGTGTGCAATTCATCCATCAAGTATTGCGTTTGATTTTCGGCTACGCATTTTAAGAGAGGGTTGGAAAATCCTCTTTTATATAACTCGTCGCCTATGAGCATGAACCGCGAAGCCTTCTTTCTGATTGCGGGGAGTCCCGCTGTCCTCACCGTGTTGTATGAATTGAACTATGGGAGCCATCCACCCCTTGTCTTCTGTTTCAGAGACCTCTGTGACATTGCTATCTATCATGGTGACAGTAGGTTGACTGAGAGTAGCATGAATTACTGTGTGATGTTGTCCCTTTGTCTTCGTCGTGGCTAACTTAGAGAGTAGATCTGCTCTAAAGTTCTGCGCGCGGTTAATGTGTTACAGCCGTACTATTTTAAATTGTGCCAACATTCCCTTTACGACCTGGTAATAGCGTGTGAGGAGAGGATCTTTCACCTGAAAACTACCATCCATATGTCCAACTAGGAGTTGTGAATCAGATTTGCACGTAAGGTTCTCGACGCCCATGTCTACTGCCAAGTGCAGTCTAACAATCAATGCTTCATACTCCGCTTGATTGTTGGAGGGTTTGAATCCGAATCGCAAGGATTGTTCAAGAAGAAGATTGTTCGATCCTTGCAAAACTATACCAGCCCCTCCGCCTTTAGTGTTAGAGGAGTCGTCCACGAAAAGTGTCCATGTGTTATCGTTTAGCTCTGTCTGTCCAGCCAGCTCGTTAACAAAGTCAGCCAGACATTGGGCTTTGATTGCTACTCTCGCTTCGCAGCGAATATGAAATTCGGACAACTCAACCGACCATCCCACCATACGGCCCGCCAGATCGGGTCTCCTCAGCATTTTGTGTATTGGGTAGTCGGTTCGCACTATGGCCTCATAGCTCTGAAAGTACGGCCGTAGTCTTCTGGTTGTGACTACTAATGCTAATGCCACCTTCTCAACTGTCTGGTAGCGCAGCTCAGCATCGTGCAAAACTCTGCTGATGAAGTAAACAGGTTGTTGTTGTCCATCGTGTTCCTGGACTATAGCAGTGCTTACAGCGTTATTAGAAATAGCTAGATATACTAAAAGTGGTTTACCTTTTGCGGGTTTGTGCAATATCGGGGGTGAGGACAAATATTCCTTCAATTTAACAAACGCATGCTCATAGGCTTCATCCCACACGAACTTACAAGCCTTCCTCACCAGTTTAAGCATGGGCTGTGTTTTCTCAGCTAGTGTCGGCATGAATCGTGACAGTGCCGCTAAACGTCCAACCAACCTCTGTGTCTCCTTGATGTTTCCAGGACTACGCATACTCAACACCGCTTGGCACTTTTCCGGGTTGGCCTCAATACCTCGGTGCGTTAACATGAAGCCTAGGAATTTCCCTCTTGTGACCCCGAACACGCACTTCTCAGGATTCAGACGCATGTCATATTGGCGCACTGCATGTAGCACCTCCCTGAGGTCTGTTATATGCTGCTCTAACGAATCGGACATCACCACCATGTCATCCACGTAAACCTCCATACACTTTCCAATTAGATGATGAAAAACTCGATCCATCAACCTCTGATACGTCGCCCCTGTATTTTTCAAGCCAAAGGGCATTACCTCATAGTAGAAATTGGCTTCCTCTGTGATGAAAGCTGTTTTCTCCTTGTCACCTACGTACATAGGTATTTGGTTGTAACCCGAATAGGCATCCAGGAAACTAAGTACCCTATGGCCAGCTGCTCCATCGACAAGCCGGTCGATGTTGGGCAAAGGATAAGTGTCTTTGGGGCAGGCCTTATTAAGGTCCGTATAGTCTGTGCACATCCGCCACTTACCATTGGACTTTTTGACTAACACCACGTTGGCCAACCAAGTGATATACGTAGCCTCTGTAATAAAGCTCGCGGAGAGCAATTTCTGCACCTCGACCTTGGTTGCTTACCTCTTCTCTCCCCCCATTTTTCGCCTCTTTTGAGCGACCGGTTTTGCTTCTGCATAAATAGACAGTCTGTGACAAGCAATTCGAGGGTCGGTTCCAAGCATGTCAGCTGCACTCCAGGCGAACAAATCGGCATGTTCGTTCAACGTCTGCTTCAGCTCTACGACATCTGCATATGCCTTACCGGTGTAGCTGTACTTGAGCCCATTCCCGAAGTCATGTCTCTCTATGGCCTCAGCTGGTTCGACCCGTGTGTCATCATTGAAGCGAGGATCTAAGTCTGCGCCCTCAATCCTCGATGTCCTCTCAATGTTGTGCACTGCGTGTCTTAGGGGTGACTTGGGTCGTCCTCTCAAGCTATCTGCATAGCACTTACGGGCAGTGGGTTGGTCCACGTGTATGGTGATGATGTCTCCAGATGCGGAAGGAAACTTCATTGCCAAATGATATGTAGAAACGACTGCGCCTAACGTATTAAGAGAGGGCCTTCCTAATAATATGTTATATGATGTGTGTGCATCGATAATGAGGTACCTGATCTTTACCGTCCTCGTCACCTTTCCTCCTCCAAATTTAGTGAAAAGGTCGATATAGCCTTTCGTGTCCACCCTTTCACCTAAAAAGCCAACTATGGGTTCCGAATAATGTTGAATGTCTGCTTCTGAGATTTTCAACTTTTTGAAAGTTCTCCAATAGAGGATATCCACCGAGCTTCCTTGATCCACAAGGGTCTTTCTGACGGCGAAGTCTTCGATTTCCACCGATATGACCATCGGATCATCATGTTGAGGGTCAACAGCCTGAAAATCGTCGTCCCGAAAGGTGATAGGCGGCATACGCCTACGCGGATATATGGAAACTGCATTCACACTCTGAACTTCACGGACATACTTTTTTGTGGCAGATGCAGTGGAGCCCCCGCCGGCGAAACCTCCCACAATGTAATTGATAACTCCCCTTAATGGCTTTTCCTGTGGTTCACGTTGCTCATCCCTCTTATGATCGATCTTTCGTCTGAGGTTATATTCGCGCCGCCCCCCATACGCTGGCGCTCTGTACTCTTTCCTCTCGTTTCCCCCATCTCGGTCCTCCTTTCTGGATGAAAATCCCCCCTCTTCACGTCTTACAAACCTCTTGAGATGCCCAGCTTGTATTAGCTCCTCGATCTTGTCCTTTAGTGTGAAACACTCTTCCATAGTATGGCCATAATTTCGGTGGTAACGGCAGTGCTTCGTGGTGTCCGCATGGGGGGGAGTTGGGACCTTTCTAGGAGGGGATATAAGGTCGGCATTAAGGGCTTCCTCTAGAATCCGTGCCCTGTTGGATATCGGCGGGGTGTATCTATGATACTTTGGTTGTCTTTGCTCTCGGAACCTAGAGCCTGATCTAGAGGTTGCCGCTCTGTCATTCTCGGGTTGCTTCCTGTCATGGATTTCCCCGCGGGTGGTGTTGCGAAACTCCTTCAACTCTTCCATTTGCATAAATTTTGTAGCTTGCGTTCGGAGCTCGTCCAGATTAGCCACGGGTTTTTTGCACAAGCTGTCCACAAACGGGCTCGGTCGTAGGGCTGTAATCAGATGATGCATGGCCACCTCTGGATTCAAATTATTGATGTTCAGGGACAGTTTCCCGAATCGCTCCATGAAATTGCGCAATGTCTCATCTTTTTCCTGCCGCACATTCACCAGTGCCAAAGAGGTACTGTGATAGGGTTTGGGAATAGCAAATTGAATGCTAAAACGCGTTTTCAGCATATCAAAACAATCAACAGAGTTGGGGGGAAGCCGGGTAAACCAACGGAGCGTCGGACCCTTCAACGATGTTGGGAAAACGCGATAGAGGATTGCGTCTTCGGTTGTGTACAGTCCCACCTGAGTGGTAAAGATGTCTATATGCTCCTCCGGATCTGTGGTGCCATCATACTGATTCATAGTAAGCCCCTTCCAACGCGCGGGGAGGTCGACCGTCATGATGCCGTCCACGAAGGGGTGACGCCTAGGTGTTCCTACTCGAGCACCAATCTGATTGGGGTTAGTTTGAGCGCGAGACTCCTCCTGGTATGACGTCTCTTCCTGTACCTCCTCTTCTTGTGGCATCTCTCTCCTTCTCACCGTGCGTTCGGTCTATCTCCTGATTCTTTGGTTTTCTGCCCTCAAGGCGTTGATTTCCTCCTCGTTTTTACGCCTTATCTCAGCTAGTTGTCGCTGCATTTCTACCTACATCTCTTCCTACATTTGTCGCCGCATCTCGGCTAGGGCTGCACTGTGATCTATCGTTGTCCTGGTCGAATCCATGTCCCTTGAGAGTAGCTTGGCCCCACGGTGGGCGCCAAATGTTCTTGTATGGTAGGAAACCAAGCGATCTCAAGAGCCCTCAATCTTCTTCTTTTGACAACACGACTTCCTTCCTCGCAGCTGACTCTGGTTCACCGTCAAGAGTGGGGTACCTGCAAACACTCTGATGCCTAAGTCAGCAATAACTCGATACTCTTTCTGTATTATATGAGTTTTTAGATAGCTCCCACCTGTCAATTAGTGAATTGTCCTTTATACTACCTGGCATTACTTCCATCTTTATTGCCTACAGGGCGGTTTCCTTCTCCCATTAAGTGTTAAGGAATCTAATCAATACAGTAACTGCCCCCCGGCCTTAACGGTAACCTTTCTACATTCTCATTACTGTCAATCTTCTGAGCTCTTGGGCCTGTATGCTATCTTTGTCATGACTGGGATAGGTCTACCCCTCTGCGCTGCTGGCCCATTACGTGCCAGGACCACTGGGCCGAGATGTACCAAACCCCCATGGCCGACATCTACCCGGTCTGTCATCCTAAATGCTACTGCTGTCTTGCCAAGTTACATAACACGCCTTGGCCGAGATGTATCTCATCATTTGGGTCGTGATGTTCACGGCCATCGGGCCGAGATTTAATCACGCCACCCTTAACCCATCACTTTCTTCCCCTATCCTTCTGCTGACTGTACCTTATCCTGCATAACACCCTTTCCTGTCGTGTCCGCGTTTGAGTACATCCCTCCCAGGCTTCCCTATTGTACTTAATGAAATGTAAAGAGGCTCCCTATACATTTTCTATCAACATTGATGAAAAAGTTTTCCTAAAGAAATTACTTAACAAGGCTAACACATTCCATGTTAGTTTAGGTAAGGCTTTAAAGGCAATGGAAGTAATCATTGCATGAACAAATGACAATCATGGTTCTTCATTTCGAATAACTTTGCTACCTCATGTTAACACATCACTTAATTAGCAGTGTAATCACCTAGTAGCTTTAGATTCAAAACTCCCAAACAAATAATCAATCTTTGTTGTTTGGTTCATCACTAGTGCAAAAAGCTTTTTTTTTATAATGACTTGTTATACCAATTATAATCTTTAATGCACTGATACTTCAATTTGGGTAATGTATCCGTGTTTGACACATACCTGTGTTCGATACTTTAAGATATTTTATTGATACTTATCAATTATGACAATAATTTATAAAACAGTACGTAGTACTTTTATGATGACAATAATTTATAATTTTTTATGTTAATTGTTAACATGTGAAACCAAGGTGGTTTGCTTCTTGAAGATTTAATGAAGACTTAATGAAGCTCTTTTGAACTATCTTGAAGCCATTACCATTGGAATGAAGCCTACATCGATGAAGGAAAGGAGATTTGATGATATCCATGGTGATCAAGGCTGGAACATGTGCTCTCCATGTAGTTACATCATTAAGAAAGTGTATTTGTAGTTTGTAATTCATATTGTAGCCTTATAACATTAATTAGATGTAGTTTGGTCTTTATTGTGTTTTTAATCTGTTGAATGGTTTTTAAACAGGTTAAAATGTCTCTTTTAATCTGTTGAATGGCTTTTTAACAGGTTAAAAGGTTGGCTGCAGTAGTCTTAAACTGCAACAAATTCAATCAGTTGATTTAGTTTTTAATCGATTGATTTCACTTAAGTCAAGTGAAATCAATCGATTGATTTGAAAATCAACTTGTTGAATTTCGTAACAGTTTGACTATAAAAGCTGTGATTTTCGAAAGAGAGGTAAGTTGATCATTTTAGAGCACGAATTTGTTCTGGAAACTTGTGGAAACTCTCTCCTTCGTGATCATACGTGTTGCAGTTGTTGAAGATTGATCTTGGATCAATTCTTGGAGCTTTTGGCTTGGTTTGAAGCTTGGAGAAAGTGGTTTGTGGTAGGATGGGTTGTGCTACCACTGAGGTTTGATCTTTCTCAAGCTTTGTGTGTGTGCCTGGTGGTTTTCCAGGTCTGCAAAAGGGTTCTTGTTGTGCTGGTGTGATTCTTGTGTGATTCAAGAGTCTTTTGTGGTGTTTTTGCATATTTTGGAAGTGTAAGGGTGGATACTTTGTAAAACTTTTGAAATAATGCAAAGTCAAGCTAAGGTTGCCTTGATAAACTGGATATAGCTCAGGTTTAAGTGAACCAATATAAAAATCTCATGGTGTCCTCTCTTCTCTAACCTTTCTCTCTTGCATTTTCATTTTAAAGTTTCAAGAACTTGTGCTTTAATAATCTTTTTCATGTTCTTGCATGTTTCCATGGCATCTGCAGCATTGAACATGTTTGTATAATCATTTGGAACTGGTCTTGATCATTCTTGAGCATTGTTTCTGGTTTAAAATTCAAATTCGCATTTCTACATTTTTCCTAGTATTTCAGTCGACTGTTTTCCTGTTTCAATCGGTTGATTATACTAGAACAGAATCTGTTTAGTAAAATCAATCGATTAACTCTGTTTTTGATAGATTGAAAGTGTACAGTTCAGTACTGTTTGCATCCTAACTTGGTGATCTATTTGATTCAATTAAAGGTGGTTTTTAACTTGCAAAGATAGCCTAAATTTTTAATAGCCAATTCAACCCCCCCCTTTCTTGGCTTTTCAACCATTTCAAAACTAACATTAACAACTTTAATGCATATGATTTTAATTTGGATTCACACAATTCTCATTATGCATATATCATATATTGTATCTCGGTAGTTTCAAAAAAATAACCTATCGTCGTATCGTATTCATGTATCATAGGTTATGTATTATACTAGGTGGACAAGACTGGTATTAACAGATACCCCGTCCTAGTCGCCAACCTATAGTCCTATTCTGAATAAATCATTGATTAACTATATAGGAAAATGATATATACGTAGCGATTAAACTCCTACTTTAAGCATATAACATATGAGTAAGGGCTGTTTACTCCAAACTTAGGAAATAATAGCTAAACTCCTAGAATCAAGTCATAAGCCTAATATTTGAGCCCTGATCAGGCCCATACAAAACCAAAGGAGGCCCAGTGAGCCCAATAAAGGCCCAAACTAAAATAAAACATTTGAAAATAAAAAATAAATGTAAACATATTTTAGGGTTTTAAATGTTGTCAAAGTTTTCGTTTGATCTTGAACTTCTTTTAATATATTTTTATCATTATTTTGTTTCCGTCACATTTCACCATGAAACATACATGACAAAACAATTTTAGGAACTAAAATTCAAATTAAAAATTAGTAAAGACTAATAAAAACCCAACACTATTTGAAGAACTAATAACATTTAAGGCTGAAATGTTATAAGAGAAAAGTTTAAGTCTAAAATATAGTTTTAGCTATTAAAAAACTGAATTTTTTTTTTCCAACAAATTTGGAAGAGAATATTTTGATACTCTTGAAAAACACTTCTCCTACTTTACAACCTACTTTAATAATATAATAATGGATATTAAAATTTTAAATTAATAAAAAAAATAAATATAAATTAAAATATTATTATTTAGGGTTGTGAAGTGGATTTTTTGGTTTGAAGGTGTCAAAATAACACCATTCGAATTCTTTCTTTACTTTTGAAAGTTATTGAAATATTTAGGTTTAAATAGTCATTTGGTCCTACTTTTGGATCAGTTTTTTCAGTTTGGTCCTACTTTTATTTTTTTGTTCAATTGGGTCCTAAATTTCGATAATGTGTTTCAATTAAATCCTTCGAGCTAACTCCGTTTAAATTTTTAACAGAATATTGAGTACGTGTTAGTTTGTTATTGACGTGGACACTGTTTAGTTACGTGAACACTGTGAATGCATCTGTGACATGGACTATGGTTTAATTGAAAAAGGGATTTAGGGTTCGTAGAGAAACCTTCTTCTTCCCTTGTCCACTCTTCTCTTGTCGTCCACCCTTCACTAGAAAGTGATGTCTCGTGGACCATCGTTGTCGTCCTGCAACAATTGGGGGCAACATGGTGGTTCTAGGGTTCTAGGCGGAGCACCCATGTGTGATTGCGAAGAGCTTGCCGTAGTACGGACAACACGAACTGCGAAGAATTTGGGTAAAGAATTTTGGGGTTGCGTCAATTTCAAGGTTTGTTTCATATGAGGTTTAAATTAAAGTTGTTTATGTTATTTAAATTGACCTTTTGTTTATTTTTTTTAACAGAGAAGAGGGGAAGATACAGTGGGGTGTAATTTTTTCAGATGGTGCTTTGAAGATAGTGTTGATGAAAGAGATGCTGTAATCATTAGGCAAAGGAAAAGGATATATGGTCTGGAGAAATCAGTGAGAGTTTGGAAGAAAAGATTTCAGTTATCAATAGTTGGGATGCTGTTTCTGGTTTTAGTGAACATAGTGTTAGTGATCTGTAATTTTCATGGGGTTTTTAATAGAAGTTTGAATGTACTTCCCATGGTGTAATGTTATTTAGTAGTTAATGAAGCTGTTTTGGCACAATTTCTCAGTCCATTCCTTTTCACAATTCCAATTCATTTCCGTTTCTGGTTAATTTGACAGTATCTGATTCTATGAATTTAAAAGTTAAGTTTATTTGAAAGCAAAAAAGTAAACCAGAATCACAACACGAATTGATGATAACATATGCTTTGATTATAAATTTCAAACAACAATGTTTGTCAACATACATTCCAAAATACATTGCAAAAAGTGCACTATATTAGTTGGTCCAAAATAATGCAGTACATAACAGAATAACTAAAAAGTAAATAGTTTAGTACATAATGTCATCCAAAATAGTGCACTACATAATATCAAAGATCATAGTTCACAAAACGTCATCATAGACATGGCCTTCGGATTTGCATTTTTGGCCTCATCTTTCTAATGCCATAAGATGGTGTTGGAGTAGGTGCTGGAGTGATTGCTGGAGATGGTGCTGGAATGAGTGATGGAGATGGTGCTGGAGTTGGTGTTGGAGTAGGTGCTGAAGTTGGTGTTGGAATAGGTGCTGGAGATGGTGGTAGAGTTGGTGCTGGAGTGATTGCTGGAGTGGGCGCTGGAGTGGGCGTTGGAGTGGGCGCTGGAGTGGCTGTTGAAGTTGTTCCTTCTTGTGGTTGACTTTGTTGTGTTGGTGTAGTGGGTCGTTCTTCACAGCCTTGGATAGGGAGTGATGGACATGTATTTCTGTTATGGCCAAGTTGTTTACAAACTGAACATATTTTCCTATGGCCACCATTCCTCATCTGTGTGTTATCTTTTTTCAATTCCCAACCCTCTAGCCTTCTTTTTTTCTTTGGTCTCCCTGGCAACCTTCTTTTTCGTGGTGGTAATACGTCAGGATACTCAGTTCTCTCCCAGAAAAGATTTCCATTAACAGGGTATACTATAGAGTTGTAAATTTCTTCATATGATGAACGTAAAAACCAGTGTGGAATGAAATCTTCCGCCTTCAGATTCAGAAAGTTCATGGCAGCAATTGCATGACAGCATGGGAGTCCACTGACAAGTCATTTCCAGCAGCTGCACTCTTGACTCTCTATATTGACGGTGTACTTGTCCCCAATATGTGAGACATGCCTAACCTCAAACAGTTTATAACCTGACCAACTGCAACAAAATAATTAACACATTAACATAATATTAAAATATGAAAATAATAAACAAATTTGACAGTATCTGTACCTTGAAAGCCAATTGTATATTCTGCTTCTTTTGATAGTCTACTGCGTATTTTGGGGCAGATAAGACCTTGATATTTTTTGACTTTGGATCTATTGGAAGCCCACCTATTCATAATATATAATCTGATCCCCTCCAACATTGTTATTATGGGCTTACTCCTGGCATCAACAATAACACTGTTGAACGCCTCGCTCATGTTGTTGACTAATGTGTCACATCTTGCTTGCATAGTAAACCTAGACCTTGACCAATATCTGCCCAAAAAAAATGTCATTAGCAGAAAAATTCATTCATTCAGAAAAATTCACAATTAAATCACAATCAAATATTATAAAGAGTACCTTTTGTTGATCGGACATGAATGTGCATGACATACATATATCAGGACCCCCAAGGTCTTCCACCAGTAACTCCAAGAACCAACTCCATGTGTCTTTGCTCTCAACCTCAACAATGGCATAGGCTAAAGGTAACATTTGGTCATTTGTGTCTCGAGCAACTGCAGTCAATAGTTCACCCCCATACTGTCCCTTCAAGAAACATCCATCTAATCCTATGATGGGCCGACAGGAGATGAAACTGTCCTTACAAGCTTTCAAACAGGTATAAAACCTCATGAATATCTTATCACCATTTACATCTTCTACTTTGATTTTGACAGTCGATCCGGGGTTAGATCTAATCAATTCATAAGCATAATCACAAATCCTTTTGTATTGGTCTCTAAACGATCCTTCAACTTCCTTTGCTGCCAATACCTTTGCCCTATGAGCCATATAAACGGTAACCTTTGTATTCCATTTTCTCACTGTTTTGTTACATATATCCACTAGCTTCAAATTTGGATTTTCCCTTAAAGAGTTATCTATTGACTTACTCAACCATTTGGAGTTCATTAAATGAATGCCGAATTCCCTACTGCAGTTGTGAGTGTTAATCACTTTTTGTAATTGCCAAGTTTGACATGAAGTCAAAAAAGCACAATATAGGGACCACTCACACTGTCCTTGGGCCCCTAAACACCTCACCCTTACCCTTTCTTTATCATTTTTTTGTGAATTTCAAATTCCTCCCAGCATGCACAACATAGGTCCTAACACCATCTACAAATTGATCCTTGTTCACAAATATTGTACCCACACCCCATTTGTAATATGCCATAGATTTTGGTTTGGCAAATGTCCCAAATGGACCGCAACTCCCAAATGGACCACAACTCCCAATCTCATTTTCGTCTCTTTCATTATCACTAGTGGTTTCCCCACCAATGTATTTAAAGTATTCATTAGTGGCAAAGTTTCCACCGTGGTGGACCACAACCTCGAATCTTTGGTCACACATCCCAAAGATCGACAAAGCCTGTAAAAGTATTAACAAATTTCAATGGGGGACCACTAACAAAATCAATATGGTATTAAAGGTTGGGGGACACAATAACCCCACATAAATCTGGACCACACCCACAACCGAACACCGAAAACCAAAAACCGACACACAAACATACAATTTTTAAATGGGGGATAGAATATCAACAAAGAAAGTTGCATTTAAAGTGAAAAATGGTAATGCACAAACAAACAAAACTACAAAACCCATATCACACAACAAAATCACACAATAACGAATACCTAAGCTCTTTGACGATACGCTGTGACCACAAGCCAATTTTTGTCGCGAACTTCTCTTCTCCACTCGTCACTACGAATCCTGCGAACCAAACGACGAACACGAACCCTAAATCCCACCAGCCGGCCAAACGACGAAGATGAACCCTAAATCGCTTTTAATTTCAACCCCTAATCCTTCAATCCCTAATATTTCAATCCTTTTAATTTCATTCCCTTTCAGTTTCACAGTGTCCACGTAATTGAACAGTGTCCACGTCAATAGCAAACTGACACGTACTCAATATTTTGTTAAAAATTTGAACAGAGTTAGCTCGAAGGACTTAATTGAAACACATTATCAAAATTTAGGATCCAATTGAATAAAAAAATAAAAGTAGGACCAAATTGAAAAAAACTGATCCAAAAATAGGACCAAATGACTATTTAAGCCAAATATTTATAAATTTTGCATTTAATTTGTCAAAATAATTTTTTCCTTAATTTTTGAGTTTTTTATTAATAGATATTTTTTAGAGATAAAGAAAATTTGTAAATGGGAACCTAACTTAAAATATGTATTGATTCAAATTATTTGAAATATTGAATTTAATTTTGAAGCAGGAAACAAAATAAGAGGCGGAGAGGGACATGTCAGTTGTACAGTGCAGTATATATGCCGAGACAACATTATTTGACTCATGTGGGTGTGTGTTACAGTCCCTCAGAACTGAAAGAGAGCCAGCAGCTGAAAAGATTGAAGCATTGAACAACAAAGAAAAAGGTGATGACTTCATTATTTCACGATTGCGCACAAATCATCACACCCCTCATCACAACTTTGAACCATTCCTGCCGTTACCTCTCAATTTCATCTGGGCACACTCATATAATAATTTTTAATTTTATTTTTCATTTGGGTCGGATCAATTTATGTAAAAGTTGAACCTTTATTCACTTTTTTCTTATTTTTGTATTTTGCCCCTCTTTCTCTCTCCAGAACTTTGGCTTTTGAGTTTCTCTCTCTTGACGTTGTATTATTTGTCAGATATTAATGGGCACTGCAGATTCCTGTGGTTTGCAACTTGGGTTGTGGCTTTTTCAACCCCAGCTGTCCTATTTGTAGCAAAGCAGTTGTTGGGATGGGACCAAATTGACCCATCCTGCACCTGTGTGTGGGTTTTCAAGACAACCATCAATGTCATTTATGATTTGGGTGTGAGTTCTACCCTTGAAATTTTCACCACATGCTAGGGTTTTTACTTAAACCTGAATTTATCATCTGTTAGTGTGTGTTTTTTTCCCCCTCTTTTTTACTGCTTAGGTTGTTCTTATCTGTCTTTATCGCATTGATTGTGAGTTTTATTTTGTTTTAATCAGGCTGAAATTAAGTTAGTTTCAAATGCAGTTTTATGAAACGTTATGTTTTTTGGAGAAAGAATTGGTGGGGGAATTTCTCTTTTACCATCACCCTCAGAATTAGGTTTTACTTGGCAGTGAATGTAATATGTTAGGTGGCGTTAAAGAAATCTTTTTATTGTTGGTTGGTTAACGTGTCAGAAGCTTGACAGTGCGTGTGACTTTGTGCATCCATTTTTTTTTGTTTTGTTTTTTCCTCTCGTGTTTTTTGTGACACTCTGCATCCATTGTTTTAAAGTGGAGATTAGTTGTTAGTTCATTGAACTCTTATAATACCCTTTTCATACACCTACTGAATGGATTCTACAGAGGAGAGTAATTCATTGGATGTTAATGGGATTGGTTTTCTTGCTCTTGTTAAGTTGTTGGATCAAAACTGTTGAGATTAAGAATATTTATTGGATTTTGTATTTGAGTGCAAGGTGGTTTTATTAACTTCCAATCTAGGAAAAAGACTTCGAACCAAATTGATGATCAGTGTGTATGTCCTTTCACCCTTTTTAACTTTTTTTTTTTGTTGAGATTTTAACCCTACATGTCTCACTTATTCTGAGACCTTGATGATGCCTAGTTAGTTACTACGAATTACTATCTGCTACATAGCCGGGTCAGAAAACAAAATATGATGCTGAGTGTGTTCAGTGAAAATGAGCTTTACAGTAACTATACTTATGGGTGAAAGTTTTGTGGGCCTGTGCTGTTAAAACAGTTGTTATCAGTAGGGCTGTGGTAAATTGAAGTTTGTTTTTTATTGAATGGAAAATAGCAATTTTGAATGTCCTTTACTTTCCCTTGTAGTCTTATCTATTCTTCCTTCTTTGTTTGTTTCTGAAAGGTCTTTTTCTCAATCTGAATCCTAGCTGGTAATTACCTTGGTTTCATTGACTAGCCTTCACATTAATTTTTTAAATTTCACACATCTTAAACTGTCATGTATTGCACATATGATTTTATGGTTGTCAGACTGAGATATTTTTCATGTCCTAACTGAACCTTTTTTGCCCTTTCATTCATCAACAGGGTCAGAAATACACAAGTGTCCGGTTCTCCGAATTTTGAAGCAATTCACCTTTGAAATTTCACATACCTCATGATTTTTGGGATTCCGTTGGTATTCGGCTTATTTCAGCTTCCTGCCATTTTCTGCTCATCAGGCTGCTTCCACTAGTCCAACATATCTGCTCCCTACGTTTATAACATGCCGGCAAAGTTAATATTTGTGGTACTGAGCATAGAACAGAGCAGAGTTTGTGGTTAATAAGAAGGTCTTAACCAAGATTTAGAGCACTTAGGTAGGTGGAAACCTTTCTTCTCCTTCTAATCAAACTCAGTATTTGCTTCAAACAAGACTAGATGACTGTGGATGAAGTGGATAGTAGCTCTGAGTGGAGCAGAGAGCAGGATAAAGCATTTGAAAATGCGTTGGCAACTCATCCGGAGGATGCTTCAGATCGATGGGAGAAGATAGCAGCTGACGTGCCGGGGAAGACTATAGAAGAAATCAAACAGCATTATGAACTCTTGGTTGAAGATGTTAGCCAGATTGAATCTGGTTGTGTGCCTTTACCATCTTATAATTCTTCTTCAGAGGGTTCAACAAGCCATGCTAGTGATGAAGGAGCTGGCAAAAAGGGCACCGGTGTTGGGAATTTTAACAGTGAGTCTAATCAAGGAACTAAGGCTTCAAGATCAGATCAAGAAAGACGGAAGGGGATTGCTTGGACGGAGGATGAACACAGGCAAGTTCATATTGCTTATATATGTTTTGGAAAATCCTACATGCTGCTAATGCTAGTATAGGTTACATTTAAATGGTTATTGTTTTCATCTTAAGTTTATGATCTTTAAACACATGCTTTTGTTGTTAGTTCAAGTTTTATCTAGTTGTGGGCTCTGTATACAATCCAATGCAATCTGAACATTAAGATAATTCTAGTCAGTGTGCTTATGCTCCTAAAACATAGGACTGTAAGATCTCATCGAAAATGTAAAATTACACTAATATATACACAGATAAAATAGGACAAAAAATGGGAAGTATACCAGTTTTTTACCCACTAAAACACTAAACCGGCCCCAAAGATGGGGGGAAGATGTGCAGGGAATCAGCCAGATAGCAATATAGAAGGTCCAAGAGATGGTGGCAGGATGGGAAGCAAAACAGATGGTGTGGATAAAACAAGATGTCATCTTCTGTCACCTGCAAAATGCTCCGATGAAATATGGGTCTATTTTGGGAAGAAAAACTTAGGGCCCAAAATTCGGGTTTAAAAATCCTGATTTATATGGACGGGTTGTGCAACCTACAACCCAAAATTCTCCAACTTCAGGATTGACACTAGCACAATCTTGCAATTTCATTATGATTTTGCCCATTGGTGATTTCAGGTGCAATTCAGACTGGGAGAGGGCTGCAGGATCTTAAGATCATGGAGATACAGTTAATGATCTAGTTTGCAATTTTAACAGCATTGGTTGCTTCCATCTATTGGTCTCTTGTTAATATCTATAATTATAAAATACACTAGTTTGCTGGAATACTTTCATGACATCTCATTTTCATAGTATGCTGGACATAGTTTTTGAACGACAATTTAGAGTAATTATGCCTCATAAATGCATTTGCTCTGTTGTGTTCATTGTTTTACCAAAGCCGCTAGTTGGCCTTTCAATTTCCAATTTTCTTTTCCTTTACCAGGATAGAGAACCTAAACTGTATTTGAATGAGCGTTTAGTTATTTTAATATTCAGTGCAACACTTTTGAAGGCTTAAATCTATAGAAGTGCAAATTTATGATTTGATTTAAGAATGTTCTATGAAAGTAGATCTGTTCTGACATAATGATTTATGTCATTTGGTTTTATTTCTTGCTTGATATACTGTGCTGCAATTCTGCGGTTATCTTCATTGGATGGCATAAATCATCTTTATGTCATGTCAATTTGTTGCGTAGTTTGTCGTTGTCGTTTATCATGGCTTCAAGGAATTTCAGTTTCATCTAAGTCTAGTAAATACAATTCTAGGAAGAAGATTACACGTTAGACCTTTTGTGGAGATGCTTCTACAATCTTCTCTTTAATAGTTGTGATCTAGATTGAAGGTTAATCTTTTGTTCCTATTAACAGTCAAATAACTAAGTTAGAGAATCTAACAGTACAAGATCTTATAACTGCAACAAAATTAACACTTTTATCCTTGTCTTGTTCAATCACCAATGAAATAGTATCTTGCATCCATAAATGACAAGAAATGGTGTATGTAGCTTTGCTGTAGCGTAGAAAGTGTTATAGAGATTTTGTTCATACTGGACTTGATCATTCTTCTGGAGTACCATTTCATGACTGTTGTGGCCGAATTATCTGGGGAAATTATGGTAAATTGCATGATATAGGGGCACTATAACAATTGGAATTGAAAACCATTTTCCACAGTTGTCAAAGACATTCTTTTCTCCTGCCTTTTTCTAGCAATGTTAGAATTCAAAGAAGAGATATAACAGTAGCATAGAGAATGTTGTCTGTATTTCATTCTGAATAGGAAAAGTGAATACATAGAGATATATAGTGTGGTCAGCACTGCTGCTAACAGAATGCAGGCCTAGGCAGCGTAGTCAGCACCACTCCTAACAGAATGCTGACACAGCATGTTCTAGAACATCAGAACGAAAACATAAAAGAAAATATGGTAATTATCATATTCTAACATGCTGGCTGCATTCTGTCTATGTTTGCAGCCGACATTATGGCCACCTTGGTTCTTTTTCCAACCCTTTTCTATTGCAGTCATTATTTATTTGTATGTTTTCCTAAGACAACCTTTCCTTGTTAATTATGAATATATAATGAATTTTGAGTATTTTTTTCCTCTGGCATTTATATTTATGTAGTATAAATTATATAAACTTTAGAATATATCACTTTAATTGTCATCGTGCTGCGTCGCTATTTGATATTGATAACTACGCCAGATGGTAAGTATGTAACTTGGTTTTGAACTTATCTGAATTTCTATGCAGTTCCTTGTAGTAAAAGCCTCAATGAGAAATGGAAAATCCATGACCATGTACTGTGTCTTCATGAACTTATTTTGTACCTAATTTTAGTCAGGTGTATTGAGTCACTAAGTTAAAGATGTTTTCAGGATTTTAGTTTGGTTTAAGGTGCTGATTCTTTAGGAAATGACTTCCTATTAGGAGAGTCTGAGAGGGCGCATTATATAGCTGTAAGGCATTGTAACCCTTAAGGGATACTTCATTGTAGAAAATGGTAGAAATTAGTCAGTTCTAGAGACAAAATAGAGGATGATAGGCACTGTTGAAGGAAAAACAAATTGTAATTTGGGAACTTGGGAGTGGGTTAGGTCACCTTGACCTGTTAAGTATGATCCGCATTAGGTCAGATTTGGTGACTATCGTTAAGATCTATTAGGAAGTGGATTAATGTGTAAGTCAGTTGTACAAAACTATCTTGTTAGGTGAGGATTGCATCCACTTGTAAACCATGATTCATATTTGTAGTTAATATATGATCTTCATCATACCCCCTTTAACGTGGGACTAAATGTTTATAACCGGTTGAACACCAATCCAGTGGTAGGTGATATGACAGGCTCAATAAATCTTGTTATGATAGACTCTAATACCAACTTGAACTGAGGAGTAAAGAATTATTTTATTGATAATAATCACATTCTTTAAAATAAGGAAATAAAAATATGCTGAAATGAATTATATATTCAAATTTTATTTTCATATGGTATTTATAACGTTTTCCCTCAAGTTAGTAAATGAATATCAATCATTCCCAACTGGCCTTTGCTAGTTTAAGCTCTCTAGGGACATGGGTTGTAAGCACAAGACCTATGTCAAGATTATATTTGATGAAGTGCTTGTTAATTTCAATGTTTGGTTTATCATGTTATCCTGAATTATGGACCATGCTCATGGTTGACTTGTTATCACAGTAAAATTGTATAGGGATGTCAATCTTTATTTAAATTCATCTAGTATGAGTTTCATTAAGAGTCCTTCATACACACCTTGAGCATGGGTTTGACATTCAGTTTGTGTACTAGAACAGGATATTTTATCCTACATTTTCCTTCTCTTGGTTACCAGACTTGCTCCAAGAAACATACAATACCTGGAGGTAGATTTTTCATTAGTAGCATAATGTGTATAGTCCGTATCAGCATATATCTTTAGGGTCAAAGTGTTTTCTTTTCTAAACAGTAGCCCCTTTCTTGGGTTTGATTTCAAGTACTCAGTTGACAAAATTCTTCTGTACTTGAAATCAAACCCAAGAAAGGGGCTACATCTTCTCGTATGTAATAAACTGACACACTAATTGCATAAGTAATACCTCGTCTCGTATGTAATAAATAAAGTTTTATTACCAATACTTGATATTGGGTCCTTCTACAAGAGAACTTTCTTTATTTCCAATTTTTGTGATTTTGTTCAATAGGAATTCATGAGACTCTACATTCTAGCTTACTTGTTTCCTTGAGGAAATTAAGTACATATTTTCTTTGGAAGATGAAAATCTCTGTTTTAGAATAGAAACCTCCAAAATAAGGAAATGCTTGAGGTTTTCTAGGTCTTTCATTTGAATTTGGGTTGCCAGCATTCTCTTCAAAGTCAATGTTGTTGTTTCATTACAATAATCATATCATCTATGTAGCGCAACATATAGTGAGTTTTTTTTGTAACGGAGTGCCTTATGAATAAAGTATGATCTTCTTGGTTTTGCTTGTATTCTAAGGAAACCATTGCTTTCGTAAATCTCTTAAACCATGCTCTTAGAGATTGCTCAAGACCATACAAGACCTTCAGGAGGCATATCTTATCCCTCAAGTATATCACTTTGCAACTAACTTAAGTTTATATTTGTCTATTATCCCTTCTACACCCAAATTCCAGATAAAAGGTCATATACTGGAGGGTCCATTTCCCGATAAGGAGTTCTTTAATCTTAAATTCGGCTTTGGTGTTCTGAGTCTCGTTTACATGGTCATCTGCCCCTTTTATACAGTAAGTTTTACATTGCTATAAAAGTATTGGACACACTTTGGATTTGTTATTCTTTTAAAGTAAAAAACAAAAAGCAATTGGTCAACAATCATCTCTCATATCAACAAGAGTTATGCAATTAAGTAACTTATTCTTGTGTGCCAGAGAAAGTGAGTCCAATTGGATACTTTATTATTAGATTATTGTAGATTTCCTCTTGGAAGAAAGATTACAGAGAATTCTTAACGAGAGACTTCTCGTCACTAGTCTCTAATGTTGGTAATTTGAAATAACTGCAAATTCCAGGACCGAATTTCACATTACTCTGTAGTTTGAATAAAGCTTTCAGGAAAGAGGAGATAATATTTATGTGTGCTATCATTTAATGGGTTAGATTGGATGGAAAAAGGAGATATAGAGCATACACAGAAAAATATTTTTACTTCAGAGTCTCCATAAACAGTGCAGTGACTGACTTGTATTCATATTAAAATCAAGACTATGAAAAGTCTACTGAATTTTACGTTGAGACAACCTACAAGTAATTATTAACTCAAAGTTGAAGAATTGCTGATATGTTTTGGGGATTAAAATGACAAATGTTGGTACTGACATCGAAACAAATTTGTAAGATTGTTATGTACTTTTTCTTTAATAAGAGATAAAAAACATATGCTTCATGTCGACATTAACAACCTATAGTATGTAAAATTTTGGTTTTTTATTTATTTCTCTCTTCCATTCAGGACGTGGTGTATGTCTTCTAGGAAGGCTTGACTTTTGTAGCTTATATGGTCGTTCTATCCAATGTTCTGTTCTACACACGTTATATGCATATGCATTTTGTGTTTGGGGATGCCATCCTTTGTTTTTTAGATACAAGTTGCATGGTAAGGCTTGGTTTATTTCCTTGTTCTGTTTTAAATCAAGGATACAACTTGTGACCAGGATTCGTTTATTGGATATTTCACTTGTATCAAGACTGTATTTCTGTGAGAATTTGTTCGGTTTTAGGGTTAAAGTGTTAAAGTCATAAAATGGTAAAAGAAAAGTTGTAACTCTAGCATTATAAAGGACTAACATTGTAACAAATATTACAGCATTTCCCACAAGAGAGCAATTCTGTGGGGATTGGAGTGATGCTTAAACCTTGTCCTACTTTTCTCATGTTTAATAAAAAGCAGGATTTTTGGAGGCTTAACGAGAGTTTTGGGGCCTTGGGTGGTTCCACCATGGTGGAGAAGCCTAGGAGATCCCCCACTAGGATGCCCAAAGGGATGGGTAAAGGAACCGGTGCATAAGATTGAACCTCTTACAGTGAGCATGTTTGGTACACCATATGTAGCTAAGCCAAAGGCTTTGGGAAGTAAAGTCAATATTTTATTTATCCGTTTTCTGTTGTCCATTTTATAGTTCAGAAACCATTATAATGAGTACCATCTTTAACCTTTCTCATATTGGACTCTCTGGATAAGCTATTTTGCATTGCAGACGTTAATAAAATCTGTTCTGTAGCTGGGGCTAGAGAGTGAAGTTGTGGACCTTGCAAAATCAAAATGCTTTATACATCAAGAAATCTGAGTTTTCTACATTTAATTTTTGGTTAGTTACACTTATGGCCATTGAGTGTTTGGCTATTGCATGAAAATTGTGTTAATTACTACTATTGATTTTTTCTAACACATTTCCTTGAGATCCGCTTGGTTTGTTTTGGATTTTACTTGAAACATACACATAAGAAAAATAGAAAAAATAGATTCTTAGGTGTTGTTTAAGCCTGGCATGCTTGAAGTTCTTATTGGACAAGCATTTGGTTGTTCTGTAACGAATTTTTTATGGATAAGTCCAAGCTTAGGGTACTATATGTCTGCTAAGTCCCAGCTTAGGATACTATACGTCCCTTGAAAAAAAATATTACAAGATTCTTAACTGAAGTGATCTGCTGATTGGGGTTCTTTAAAAGCCACATAGGCCAGAATATTTTATCATATAGGCAGCTGCAAAATTGCAGATCTGATACAATGAGGTTTGGGATAAGTGCCAAGTAACATAGACCCTTTAAATATATGTCAGAAGTTGGATTCTTGGCTTTGTGAATAGATCCACAGATGTGGGTAGAGTAGTTTCTCCTTAACCCACGCTCTACTTTTGTGAAGGTTTAGTTTCCATTACTTCCAGTTGTGTAGACACCCTTATGTTCAATCCTGGATCTATAATAAATTGCTGATCTGATTTCTGTCATCATTTTACTTTTTGTGTAGAAATATATTTGATGTTAGGGCTACATTTGTGTCTATAATTTAATTTTGTTATTCAGAATTACTCGAGTTCGTTTAGGTTTTTTGACATATAAAAAGGAACATACTAGGATTCCTTAGTTAGTATTTGTTCCTTAATTCTTCTAATTGTTTATGGTCAAAGCTGACACATTTTTTCCATCCTTTTACTGGGTTTTAGTGTCAATGTTTCCAAGAAATGGCAATAATCCTGGTTTTGAGTGTGGCAGGGAATGATGTATAATATAAAGTATGGGATTGTTAGATTTTAAGTTTGCCTAAACTGCTGTGTTGTGGTTACTTGATTATAGTTAGTCTTTTAAGTCGTTTATGTCAACCTTCTAGTGCACATTAAATTCTTAAGTAGGTTGCTATATTCTTTTTCTCACTAAATAGCTAACAAGATTGCATCCTCTGCAGGCAGAAAAAGAAAGATTGATTCTTAATTTCCCATTAAAAATATGAACGCATTCTAATTTTTTCAGAAGTATGATTATGTTATGGTGTGCTCTTATTATTGTATCATAGTTCTCTAGTAGGCTTGCAATTTGGATTATTACACAGGCACCTTCTCTTGATATCTTTCAGCTAAGCTTGGCTCCCTATTCTTGTGGCCTCGTTAAATCTATAGAGAAAGTTGCGTATAATTTATCATCAAATTCTCAAATCAAACAAACATTGACATGTGATGAGATGCTTTTTCCAGCATTAACCAATCTCCTTTAGGGATATTGTAGTGCGTTTTATTTTAAAATGTTCGCATATCAGAGCTGATTTAAGACCTTAAACAATAATATAAGAAACTTGATATTTAAGTTATATATGTATCTGTGTGCTGTGTTTGTGATGCATTGGATTTCTTCAGTTCGGAATTACAATCTGAGGACCAATGATTGCATCAGTGTGTTAATTTTGCAGTTTCTGGATACTGTTATTGAATGGTTCTCTTTTTTGGATCTCAGAAACATGCGTCCATATACTTATCACGCTTTATTTCCTTTTAATATTTCAAATTGTTTGAACAGGTTATTTCTTCTGGGCTTGGACAAGTATGGGAAAGGTGACTGGCGAAGCATATCAAGAAACTTTGTGGTGACAAGAACACCTACACAAGTTGCCAGCCATGCCCAAAAGTACTTCATTCGATTAAACTCCATGAACAAAGATAGAAGGCGATCCAGCATACATGATATCACCAGCGTTAACAATGGCGACGTGTTAGCTCCACAAGGACCAATCACCGGTCAGACTAATGGTTCTGCCACCAACTCTACTGTCAAAGCAACCAAACAAGCCACCCCGGCTTCAACCGCGGTGCCCGGAATTGGAATATATGCTGCTCCTACCATTGGACAACCTGTAGGAGGACCCTTAGTATCTGCAGTTGGCACCCCAGTGAACCTTCCTTCACCTGCACACATGGCATACGGTGTCAGGGCTCCGGTTGCCGGTGCAGTTGTACCTGGTGCACCGGTAAACGTGAATCCTGTGACATACCCTATGTCACATACATCTGCTCCTCACAGGTGAATTGCAGCAAAGAGAGGCCTTAATGTACAAAATCAACAAGAAACTAGTGGTGGCTTCTGCAGTTGATGTAATTCTTTTCTAGACAATTGCTTTTTGCTTATGTATGCAACAATGAGTTATATGCATAATCATCATTTCAAATAAGCCATATGAGGAAGCAATTGAATGTATCCGCATAGGCTGCCATGGAATGCTTGACAGCCTTGACATAGAACAGCATAAAAGTACGGTTGTTTTGCAGACATTTGATTGCTATTGTTAAACCGTGCTACAGAGGAAGGTTCTATGGATTTCAAGTGTAAATTATTGTTGCATTCTCTTGGTTTTTGCAGGAGATATAAAATGTTCAATAATCTGTCATCTACTTTAATTTCACGTGTGTAACGTTACTCCAATTGGCACGAACTGTCATATAGCATTTTCCATTGGCCATCAAAATTTAATAAGATTAAGTTGATCTTTTGAGATATTTAAAAGCACTTTCAAGAAAATTTGGCAGAAGGAAAATTTTTATTTTCACAGGAACATGAAGTTGAGAAACATTTTTCCAAATGCTTTCTTATTTTGAAAGCAACAAAAAATGTACCCTTATTGGTTTTAAATTCATTTTCCAAAAAGTGGAAGACAATTTTTCAAAAGATTGGTTAGAGTTTTATAAGTGATCCGTGATTGTCACTCAATTTTCAACTGAAAAAGTAGAAGCCAATATTTGACTTCTGTAGCACAAAAATGACAAAAGAAAAATTTGAATTTGGTACCTCCTTTTGTTTAGGTTTTGTATATTACTTTTCACTGTTTAATATTCTTTCAACCATTCAATCTTACATTGGGTGTTATATTCTAGAGTGAATAATCTAGAATACACTTATGGATTCAAAACTGATACTTAGTGTTATTTTTAATTTAGTTATATTGTAAAATGAATAATCTAAAAAACACTTGTGGATACAATTTTAAAGTGCACGATTCAAAATACAATAATTACATTTAGGATTACAAAATCTAAAAATGATACTTCGTATTACTTTGATTTTAGTTTTTATTATTTAATTTTATTTTTGGCACATGGCTACGACAATCTTAAGAAATAAGTGACCCTTTGTTCGTAGGAAAAATTATATTAGAGGTTCTTACGCGTGTTGTTTTAGATGCTGAATTAACTTTACACTTTTAGTATAAAAATAATTAAACATAATATCTAAAGGATGAAAATTCTTGATTTCTTAAATACGTAAAGAGTGGACGAATTACATTCCCCGTGAAGTTTATAGGACCATATCATAATATTAAATCAAGCATTATTTGTAAACAAATGGAGTTGTTATCAAAATTCATTGAGTTGTATATTTTAATTCCAACTCTTTTCCTTTCTGTTTTACTTTTTCGGTGTATATGTGTGTAGTTAATTGATATCAATGTAGAAGAGAATAAGAGTGTCGTTGTAAGCGAAAAAGTATATTAGTTACGAGTGGAAGTGTTTCCATCATGTTAAAAATTGAGTTAATATAGATACAGAGATGGTCACTTTGTTACAATATTATATAGTTGAATATCAAATTATATGGAAATATAGATTTTAATTATTTGAATCCTTTATCATGTGTTTGGACGAAGAATCATTTCAAGAAATTAAAATATTAAAATATATAATATTTGTAATCAATTTATTTTTTATTTTTTAAATATTTTATTTAGATAAAATAATTAAATTTCTCTTGGAAGATAAAATTTTATATTAAAAACATTGATTCTGAAATTTAAATTTGTAAAAAATATTAGTTAAATTTAAACATTAAAATAATATTTAATATTTTTTTTTCCAAAATGTATATGTATATAATATAATATGTATAGAGAGTATAGAGCTAGTCTAGCCTATAGGACTTGGCCTTGGTTCACCAGAGTAAAAAAATAAAAACCTTATAGGGCCAAAATGCCTAAAAAAAAAGGTTGAGCCAAAAAGCCAAAAAGATTAAAAGAGTAGCAAAAGTAAAAATACTCGATCCGAGCTTAAGGCCGAGCTAAGTTGGCTTATGTAGAAGATCGAGAGAAGGTTAACTCGAGTCAACCCGAACCAAAAATTTTATTGAGTCAGTCAGCCCAAAAAATTGAGTCAAATTGACTTGGGTCGAAGGTCAAGGCAAGTTTTTCCAAGTCAAAGGTCGACGTTAGTTGGCCCAAATGAAGGTCAACCTAAGCCGATTTGGACAAAGATCGAAGAATTGAGTTAGGTTGGCCTAGTCGAAGATGGACCTATGTTTGCCCAGAACCTTGGTCAAAGGTCAATCCGAGTCAATTAAAGACAATGGTAAACCTGAGTCAATCCATAGTCTAATAAAATAGGGTCTTTTTTGGGAGTTGGTTTGGGCTCAACCATGGGTCAAATTGATACCTAGAATAGAGAGGGAATGACTAGTTGTGGAATTGAAATTCCTTATTTTTTAAGTGAATTTAAATTATTTTGCCATAGTTATTTAAAACACCTTTTTAAAATTCCTAAATTTTACTTTCCTTTTAATTTCCTCATCCAAACAATTTATTTTGCTTCAAAGATATTCAAATTTATTAAATAAAGGAATTACTCTTTGGACAACTAACTCTACCCTTCGACCTAGGATGGTCTTGACCATTGCCCCGAATCGACTCGTACCGACCTTTGATCTAGGTCAATGTGTCCCGAACTTCGACTTGGGTCGACCCATCTTGACCTTCATTCCAGGCTAACTAGTTTCGACCTTCAGCCATATTAATCATAGGACAAATCATATTAACCTTCACCTTGCGATAAAACAGCTTGACCTTCATTTTACGCCAAATTTGCTTCAACTTTATCCTGCACCAAATCATCTCGCCCTTCAACCCGATCGACTCGTCTCAACCTTTGGCCTATGCGACTCATCTTAGCCCTCAGCCCGATTATTCATCAGAACTTTTGGTCTAAGCTGACCTGTCACCACTTTTGCCCTGTTTTGACCCATCTCGACCTTTAGCTTGACCAACTTGTCTTGACTGTCAGCCATTATCGAGTTGACTCAACCTTTGCCCTAGGATGAATCAACTAGAGCTTTGGTCTGGGACAACTCAACTCGACCTTCAATTTATGATACAACTTCACCTTTGACTTATATCGACTCGTCAGGACCCTAGACCCAGGCTGACTCATCTCGTTTTTGCACCTAGGTCGACCTTTTTCGACCCAACTCTTCTTGACCTTCATCCCAAATCTAGTTGTCACGACCTTCGGCCTAACCACCTTATCTCAATCTTTGGCCATAATTGACTCGTCTCGTCCTTCGTCTCGGGTCAAATCGGCTCGACCTTTGATCTGAGTTGAATGAACTCAACCTTCAACTTGCACCAACTAGTCTCAAACTTTGATTTGACTGACTCGTCTCAACCTTTGGATTGCTGATCCATCTTAACATTCATCCCATGCTGACCTGTCCCACCCCTTTAACACAGATCAACTCGTCTTGAACTTTGGCTCAAGCATAATTGACTCAACTTTCAACTTAAGCTGACTCAATTAAGCCTTCAGCTTGTCGACTAAACTTTCAATCTAAACCGACTCGTTTTGAACTCCATGAATAAAGTGAAAAAAAGTGAAATTTCAAAATATTTTTTATTTAAAATTTTGTTTCTATTTTATTCATTAGAAATGCCTTTCAAAATATATTAAATTTTAATTAATTTATCCAAACAAATCATAACATTAAAAATTCTAAAACGCCAGATAAATAAATTATTTATCCGAATGCAATAGTGATTACACATTTTGAGAGTTTAAAATATTTAGAGTTTCTACTGAACCAATATATTGGAGATAACATGTTCCTCCCAAGAGAAACCAATTTAGAAAAAGAGGATAAAGTTTATAGATGGAAGAAATCTTTATATAGGTGTCGCAACTGAAATCACGACGGGACGACGAAACAAAAAATAAAATTTGTAAAAAGAGGTTTTGGAGTCGTCACCATAGTTATTATAGGAAACTATGGAAAACCATAACAAAGAGTAAGGTCTGCGAAAAACCAGATTTTGGGTCTGGGAGTCGGTTACGCGTGGGGAAGGTATTAGCTCTGACACCCAAACTACTATACTAAATAATTATTATTCGATAAAAAGATATGGAATTAATTTTTTTTTACCATAAGATTATCCTTGAGGGAACATTAATAATAACATAACTTCATATTCATATATATAGTTTACATCTCTGTAATTGTTCATGAAATATTACAAAAATATATATTTGTAAAATATTAAGAGTCCTACATCAGAATAGAAGATTTATCTATATTTTTAATATCTCCTAAAGATATTAATAGAAATTATCCATGAGTCAATCTTCAGAAGATCCACCAATAATATCCCGAACAACTCTCACTGAGCAGGTTCCTCTTCTGCTCATGCAACAAGTACATATGAAAGAAAAATATGAAAGGAGTGAGGTCTTTATAAGCCTTAAATATCAATCTTAATAAACTCAACAAACAATGTAGACACCGGGGGCCTAGATTTGGACCTACAACCACAAAACTTGATCTTGTTTTACCAGACATATGGATCCATATTCCACTTCTGATGATCCAATCTGAACATCAAAAGTTGCTTTGGGAAGTGATTAGGTAGTTGAGTATTTCTCATAAAACATTGGTACAATCATAATTATTTCTTTCTCGAGAATATTAGCCATTCATCGGCTCACAAAAGAAATATATACTCACTACCTAACCTTGGCGATGCCGAGCAGGTATTGGATAGTCCCAAGTTTGGCCTATGAATATCCTAGTCCAGGGCGCTATTCTGAACTATCCAGATATTCACCTACTTGGTAAAACTTACTTAGACCCCACCATGGTCCCTGCCTTTCATCCCGTAGTGTACCAAACTGTGACTTCCCAAATACAAACACTTTGACACTGGTTTAATCTCAACTTATTGAAACCAGACTTAACTCTTACTTAACCGACATACTCTTGGATATTTTCAAAGGTCATTAAATGT
>Ga0214544_1000675_pt1 | contig 65431 bp, 54 predicted proteins | sample CNSS3metaG_FD_160074 | JGI IMG/M metagenome (GOLD analysis project Ga0214544, IMG submission 160074) | Root nodule microbial communities from cowpea collected in UCLA plant growth center, Los Angeles, California, USA - CNSS3 | ecosystem: Host-associated > Plants > Roots > Nodule | place: USA... | reverse complement strand
TTTTTTATATATTTATTATATATATATATATATATATATATATATATATTTACATGAGAATGTTTAACACTATCAATTTAAGTATTTCATAGTATAAACTTTTCATTTATTAGGTGATATAAAAAATTTATCTTATTTATTCTTTTATTATTAATTTTTGTTTCATTTGAATAACTTTTTTGTTTCGTTAAAACCAATTTTGTTATATATCAATCGTTCATTAAATTGATATTTAAAAAGTTTTATTAGATCTCTTAGGTATTTTTCATCTTATCATTATATATTTGTTTTTCTTTATGTGATTTTATTCAATGGTCTCTCAAATTATTTATAAGACACACATTTGATAGTTTTTTTAATATTATTTTATAAGATAAAATACTATTTTTATATTTTTTATATAATTTTTTTTCTAACTCATCATCATATGTATCATTTTATCACTATAATTTTATAAATAAATTTAATTTACTATAATATAATAATTTAATATAATCGTCATAAATCTTTTTTTATCTTCATGCAACATATATTGAAGATCAAAAGGTTAAAGATCTATGTTAAAAATTTATTATTATTAATTTAACCTTTGTTCTTTGTATTATTTTGATCAAGTGATGTAATATAATTTTTATTAATATATAAAAAGAGATTTCATTATAATTTAAAAAATTGAAGTAAATTAACATTTAAAATAATTTTTAATTTGAATTTATTTTTCTTTTATATTTTTTTAAATAATTTTGAATTTAATCAACTAGGTTTCATTAATGTTTACAAATTTAATAAATATTTTAGTTTTCATTCAATTTTATTTGGTATTCTAATTTGAAATTTATATAATTATAATATAATTTATTTCTAAATATTTGATATCGAAGAAACAATAATCTTTTTAATATTAAATATTTAATAATATTATGTTTTATTTATCATAATTTTTTATTATTTTATAAAAATTAACTAATTAATACTGAAACATTAAGAAAATGGATATGTATACATAGAAATATATATTCATCCCTAAGAATGAAAATGAGACAAAAAGTGATACTGGATTTGGATATGAGAATAAAGACAATTTTTTTCTTTAAGAATAAATATTGGATAAGGGAACTCATTCTCGTCGCATTCCGTTACCATCCTATTCATGATTTAGGAGTTCAATTACTCACTTGAACATTTTTTAAATAACTTCTTAAAAAATTAATTGATCTGCCTCAAACATTTAGAAGGTATAAGGTCGAATTGAAGGATGAGAAAGATAAAGTGAGAAATATAATGTTTTCGACTTCCTCCACTAACAATTAATGAACATGTATCGATAAAAAAAAAGTGTGGGGTGGGTGAATGTAACGATCAAATGAATGTTGTTGAGGGAAAACAAAGCAAAGAACAAGCTGCCCATAAAATCCCAGGTTTAAGCTGATGTGGTCGCCGCACCATAACTGGGCCCCATCATAGAAGATCACGATAAATAAATTGATAATTACGTCAAGTGGAATTTCGTTCCATCCAAAGAAACACATATAGTTATAAAATTCTGCATAAATTGCTATCAATCAGTAACATCTCCTTCTCCTAGGCCTGCATCATGCATATATATATATATATATATATATATATATATATATATATATATATATATATATATATATATATATATATATATATGGTTATATAAATTCTCATAAAGCCTTGGCTTCCTCTATTATCGTAAAATGGCAACGAAACAGGTAAATGAGTTGTTGATGTTGTGTGAGTGGCTTTGTGGTGTGTGATTTATGAGTTTGATATGTGATATGATTTATAGGTAAGTTTGTGCAGTGATAAAAAGGTGGTAGTGAGGGTATATGTTGAGAAGAAACCTAGGAAGAAGGGATCATCTTCAATTCAGCATCAGCATCAGCTTCATGGCCCTATCAGTATGGGATGTGGAAGAAGAGCAGGGTTGCTTAGCTATTCTCATCTGCTACGTCAGTCTGCAAAAGGAGCATTATCAGCACCTTCATTCTCCAAGTGGGTTGCCAACAATAATCTTCAGCCACCAACACAGGTTACACATTCTATATATACTGCATCATCATCTTCTGAAATTTATGAACAGGTTACATACCATCATCATCATCATCATCAACCTTGTCAGATTATTCATGTTTTCAGATTTACGGGGATAGAACTACTGTATAACTTACTGTAATTTCTGATGTTAGAAATTTAGAAAAATGTATTCCTGTATGATTTTCAACGAAAATGGATTCCTTTCTTTAATTTTTAATTAGCGTCTTTAAGAGAGGTTTTTGAGACGATTGATTAAAATAAATTGAAAGCTACAAACCAATTTGAGTTATTAATCAATGAAAAATAATTGAAAGCTACAATATCAGTTTGACGACAGTCTTAATGCAATAAATTACTTTTAATTATAAAGTGCCTGTTTGTGGTTATGATTTTTTATCCATTTTTGCATATAGGATGTTTCTGAATTTACTATTACATTACAGGGCCGTTTCCTTGTGTTGCAGATAGCCCCTTCGAACATGAAAAAGGCAACATGGTTTGGCAGCTGCAGTTGGAAACTACTGATTCCGAGGTTTCTAAGGTCATGGTCAAAAGGCAAGAAAAAGGAGAATAAGAAGAAACATATGGGTGCAGATTTTTCAGGAAATGGAATGAGAATGATCTGCTGTTATAGGTCCTGACTCTATGGATTATTAAATGATGCATGTTTCATTCTCTGGTATGGAGAGGGAGAAGTTTCATTCGGAATGTGCTATCAACAAGTCGCAAGTTAGCTTCAGGGTCAATTTTATCGTGGTGGTTCACATCTCTCAAGGTATAATGTCACCGATCTCGATTCAAGTAAGAATTGATATGGTTTGATTAGATTAAACTTCTCACACTAATCACTGAAATGGCCTCAGTTATTGCTGCTAATGCGTATGGGTCCTAAGGTTACTGTACATCACTGGTCTTATTTCATATTTTTATTCTCTTATTTATCTTTTCCTAGAACATTTTTGTTGTACAAAATGCAATTTCTTTTCAAGGATTGCAATCACTGATTTTTCAGTATGGTGTACAAGGATTTTCAAATATTCAATTTAGATCTTTTATCTTCACGTACAGTGCCCCATTCTTTCCAGGTAACGTTTAGTAACATGGCTAATCCAGGTAACGTTCTGAGATTCCTTTAACTTTGGTTTAAAGGAAAGAAATAAAGTAAATTATTGAGAAAAAAGGTTAAAAATAACTGAAAAGGAAACTTATTTAGATAAAAAAAAAGTTAAAAGAGATTATTTAAATGGAAGAAATAGGTGAAAAAGTTAATAAAAATGAAGATAAAAGTGATATTTTATTTGATTATTATACCTACCAAGAAGAGATTTTAAAATAAAATATCAATAACGATAATTTACATTTCATGTTAGATAATTTACTTTTATTTTTTAATTTTAACACATAATTAACAGCAAAATAAGAATATTAAATAATTATCTCTTGATTATATTATTCTGGATTTTTTTTAATTTTAAAATGTAATTAAGGATAAAGGTAAATTTTTACAAAAAATAAACTAAAAAAAGAAAAAAAAACGACAATAGTTATGTTGCAACATAATTGACTAGGACAAAGCCTTTGAAAATTATCATAAAACATGAGTATCATTATTGTTTGTCACCTTTAAATCAGACTTTCCACATTCTTTTCTGGTATGAGCACGGAAAGTCAGAACAGTGGAATCACCTCTTTCATCCAGACTTTTCTCTATTGTCGGTGATTTCATCGATACAAATTTATATCCCTTAACTTTTATCTTATGCTCACATATATGAAATACTTTACAATTACAAAATCTAAAGGATAAAAAAAATGCCTCAAAACCACTTGCATTGATAGTCCATTTTCTGGCGCTTGACCACTCTTCAAGTATAGAATACAACAAATATTTAAAAGAGAAAACCCTAACCTCGAAAAACCTCTCCTATATTCAACTCTTGCACGTTTCTAGAGTAACAAAACAAAAACACATTAGTTTACAACAAAAGCAATTTCCTATAGTTTAACTTACTTTACAAGTACATCTAATTGGCTTCCAAAATTAGTCTCGCAGTCACGGGCTATTGAGATCTCTGCTGTCGAGTATACTCCCAGAGAGCAATTGCACCACTGACATGAACATTAAGAGATCTAACAACACCAAATTGTGGAATTTCTATGCAAGCATCCAAAATATGAATTACATCCACAGGTATACCTTCTTTCTCTCGGCCGAGAACCAGGACCTAAAAAAACAAACAAATAATATATTCAAGAATGGACACATGATGTTAGAAATGAGAAATAAAACGTATCCTAAATATAGGAAAAGAGAAAAATAGCAAATCAGTTAGCACAGAATTATTTGTTTGTCCTCCTCGCTAAGTAAAATTTGACTAAACAGTAACTCATATATAGCCTCCATAAGCTTCTCACCCACCAGGAACAAAAATTGAAAAAAGAAAGGTCAATATTAATTTCAGACCACATCACATTGGTCATTCAACAATAATTCCATTAGTTTTGTCCTTCAACTACTAATTTGATATCATTAAGGACCAATTTGAAAGCAAAATCTGGTATGAGAGGACCCATTAAATACATATTGATGGAGTTCTAATTTGGTGCCACTGGCACATCTTTGCACAACTATAAAGGATTATGCTAGCTATTTCACCTTCATTCAATATTAAGAGTGGTGATTCAATATGACAATAATTGATCTTGAACTTTATGCCAATATAAATTCGTTCTGATATTTAGTGCGGAAAAATCATTTGCCACCCCCAATATTTTTTTCTGAGACTAGTTTACCTCAGAAAGTCACAATTTCATTCCACCACTTCTACATTATGAAATCTTCACACCAATTATGCCACCACTTCTACCTCTTTAAATAGAATAAAAGATCTAAAAAGAAATCCCTAAACTCCTGTATAAACTTTTATTTCTAAAGATATGGATCAGCGATTCCAAAAATATTCTATTCAGGCCAATCATCCGAGATTCTAACTCTCAAATTGATAAGATATGATTCATTGCCAACTTAACAACATCTGAAAGTAACACTATTCCATCATTTCAACCGTACATCTGCATGCTGATTTCCATTCGACACAATGAAAAAATGTCTCATTATCAAGCTTTCGTGAAGTGTATGTATACTTCAACACGAGTACCACTGCTGACTTGTTATATCAGTAGTCCCATAGGTTTATCGCACTCAAATTACAGATCTTCTAAACTGGTCTTTATCCATTAGAAGTCCATAAATCCCAAATAATGTGTTTAAATCTAAACATTATCAACTCGACTGAGATTGAGATATTGTCAACTTGGTCAACATAGGAGCATTGGTGGCTCAACATCACTTTTTGGATTGGAAGGGGTTTATTCAGGCAAAAGTCATTTGTGGTTATTTTCAACTGAGTTAGAGTTTTCATCAATATCAACAATGTTTTCCAGTTAAACACAATTGTTTCCGATTAAAGTCAACTGTAGTTACTTTTCAGTTGGATAGTCTTCCGGTCAACACCAACAAAAGTGTTTTTTCCTACCAACATTGGTTGAGTTTATTTCCTGACAGGCATTAGTCAAAGTTTTACTGATCAACATTAATTTGACAATCTTTCAAACGAGGTTAGCCAGGCTTTTTTATTGGTGACAATGGGACATATAGACCAAAGTATTGAACACCGCAAAAAACCTATACATGATAAAAAGACAATAGACATACAGGCAAAGGAATAATGATTAAGAATGAATAGCAAAATTCTAGGGTTATTTCAGAGGGTTCAGAAACCACATGCTCTAGCATAACCTTTCTCATCCCATACACGATGAATACATGATTATATAGACTTATTGCATTCCTTGCACATGATTATAGGATAATTTGTTTCACCTAAATGAGATTGAGATGTCAATGTATATAAACAATTTATTACAGTAGGATTCAGAATATTTCAATGGATTATCGACAGATAATATCCCTAAAAAGGTTTTCTCTTGATAATATGATTAGAAGAGCAATTTATCTTAAAAATATAATATAAAAGATCTAATAAAGTTAATTCATAAAATTGAGGATTAATGATTATTGTACAATAAATATAAAATGAACAGCTGCCTAGTCTCCTAAATATAGACATTAATAGAGCGCAACTACACAAGTTACTTGCAGAAAGAGAAATTTGCATGCACCAAAAAGCAATTCAGAATGCAATTCAAACCAAGCAGAGAATGCAAATGCAAACCAGTCAATTGGTTTAATCATGATCATGTGTTTCATTGACTCTCTATTAGAAGGTAAAATTCAATAACTACATTTCCTGAAAATGCACTACTGTATATGGTAAATGTAAACATTACGCAAGGAAGATAAGTCCAAACAGCAGAGTATATACTCCTGCTGATGCGATGTCGCCATGCAAAAAATAGTTAAAGAACTTGAAGATCGGAATACTTACCATTTTTTTTGGAAATATATACTGATCAAGGGGTACACTGTTTGCAGTTTGTTCCAAACCTAAGATGGAAAATCCTTCTCTCTTTTTTTTCTGCAAGTAAACCTTTATGCTATCTACTGGGACCTCTATTATAGGAACCCACTTCTCAGCTGTCACACTGCAAAGAACAAACAAATTTTGGAAAGATTGAGAAAATAAGAGTGCAATGAATTAAATTGCTCTATAACATGAGACACACACACACACACACATGTGTGTGTGTGTGTGTGTGTGAATTATCAGTTCATTTGAATTTAAGTCTGAAAATGAATTTTCACTTATGCTTACATTTTTATTACTTTCAAATTTAAATTTAAATTTGAGTGTGCATGCACGTTTGAATTTGCATTAGTAAGACCCTCTAAGCAATCATTAGGTTGCTGCTGATTTTATGAGGTTAGGTTAAGTCCCAAGCACAAATTCTATGATATATTACAATGTTTTCATACTCTTAAGAAAGTGGAATTGAAGTCTAACATAATCTTACAAAACTGACTTGTAAGATCAGGTTTTTATACACTATAATTTGGTTTTATCTCTAGTTGATGAGGGTTTTTCAAGAGATAAAAAGATATTATTTATCCAGAGTTGATATAACATTTTGAGTCTAAGAACTGACTATATGTTTAGAAGCAAGAATTATATGATGAATTTCGTATGATATATAGACCTTATCAAATTTGCTCAGTTTCAAGTCGAGTGAACACAAGTGCAAAATAGTTTAATTAATCCCAATATCATCAATTACTATCTATAGAATTCTTTGGTATCAATAAGATTTTAACATTCCTGTGGAGCATATAGATTATTATATGCACCAAGCCTGTTAGATACGTAGTTAATCTGAGACCCCATGGTGACTTGGTGAATACATATGCTAGTTGATCATGGAAATTGACAAAGCTGGCAAATGTTTCTCCGGATATCACTTCCTCTCTTGCAAAGAGACAATCACACATGCTTCACCCTTGGAACACTGGGTATCAAACAATGTGCATGACTACCTACCTAATTATCACATATGATAACTGTGTAAACTCCCCAAACTCTAGTTCCTCAAGCAACTATTTGAGCCAAGTGAGCTCCTAACTAGCTATAGCCGTAGCTCGATCACTAGACTTGGCTACAAATTTTTACTTCTTCCTTTCAAATAGGGGCGGTTATCTCCAAAAAATTAAAAAAAAAAAAAAACAGAGGTGGAACTTCTACCAATGGGGGAGTCCATCCATTTGCATCAAAAACACCCTACAACTCAAGTGTGTTCTTTGTCATAATACAAAAGACCATTTTTTGAATCTCCTTTTTGATGTACCGAACAATGTGAATTACTACAATCCAATGTTCTTTACATGGAGAGTTGAGGAACTGACTTACTACACTTGTTTGCCTTCGTTGATGCAGATTATGCAAGTTCTCTTGTTGATAGAAAATCAGCAATTGAATGTGATGGCAATATCATCTGCTGAAACAGAATTCAGGTCCATGGCACAAGGGCTATGTAAGTTACTATGGCTAAAAATTATCTGATGACTTGATTAATTTGGAGTGAGTGGCCCATGAAGCTCTATTATGGTAATAAGTCAACAATAGACATTGCACATAATCCCATTCAGCATGACAAAAGAAAACATTCAGAAATAGATAGACACTTCATTAAGGAAAAATTAGAAAAAGGTTTAGTCTGCATGTTATGCATTATATCCAAGCAACAGGTGGTTGATGTGGTGAACAAAGGATTTATAATGTGGGAATGGAGGACATGTATTCCTTAGCTTGAGAGGGGGTGTTGAAATATGGTATAAATATTGGAGATTTACTGTACAACAAATATAAATTGATTCAATAATAAATAGAGTTGTTTGTAAGAAATTCCTAAAATTAAGGGGTTACAATTAGGAATTTATTTGGTAGATTATCTCTAGATTTAGTCTTTTTGTTCGGAGATTTATTTCCTTTCATTAGGATTTCGTTTTTCCTTTAATACCAACGCATTTTGTTTTTTTCTTTTTTTTTTGAGATCAAGAAAAGTAATTCTGTAATTATTGGTTACTTCCTACAATTTTTTTTCACACTTTTCCTAGTGGTAGAGGAATGGAGTACGAAGTCTCACTCATTTATAATGCACACATGTCACTTATCATAGCTTGTTTCCATCATTGATAGGCAAAGGTTTCACCTGCATTCTCAGGAACAGATACAAAGGACTAGGAACTAAGACAAGAACAGTAGGAGAAATATGGTGATAAGAGAAAGAAGTATAATGAAAAGAAGGACGACAAGTAGAACAAATAACTAAACAAAGATAAATGGGAATTTCAATCTTAGGAGGTGAGACCGAAGGGATGAGGTGAAGGAGACAGTACCAAAGGAGAATTTGTCGTCTTGTTGGTGTTAGGTGGTGGCAATATAGAATAAGTATAACAGTAATAAACCCACAAGGTTGTAGATGGGTTGTGATGGGAACCGAGAAACAAATAATGGGCCAAAGGAGCACTTGATCCAAGAAGCACAAAGTCAGCCCATAGTATGAATTGTTTGTCAGAAAAAAGAAAGAAAGAAGGAAGTAGGAAAAGGAAGGGCGTTTGTTACGGAGAGAGAGACTATAGACTATAGAAGGCATGATCAGCCAAGTTTTGGGGGGACATGGTGATTTTGTATGATTTTTCTGGTATAGAGACGCGTTTGCTTCCTGCAAAGGAGCTTAGCTCTGGGGCATAAGAGGGCCTGTCCTCTTTTGCATTATTTTCTGTTTTCATCCATTAATTCAAAGAAGTTCCGCATATCATCTTTTTTTGGTGTTTGTTATTGCATCTGTATTTTGGTTTTCTGGTTTACAACAGGTTGAGAACAAAAATGAAATGGGATCGGTGCAAGTGCATAAGGATGTTGAAATGTAATATTATTCAATAAGTGCCTTGCCTCTTTTCCTATTCTACACACACACATACATACACATGAATAAAAGCACAATAGAGTAGGTTGATTACATTGTGCTTTATCCGTCTTATTTGTTAAATTTGGTAAGATACTCGTTGTCTTCTTAATTGTCTCCAGCAAAACTGCCATTATCATCGTTGTTCTCAACCATCGTCAGTAGTCGTCAATGCTGTTGTTTGTAGTCGTTTTGTTAAAAGAAGTTAGGGTTATGTATACCTCAAGGAGGGTGATCCAACCCCAGTGGTCATGCAACCAACTGATCATCCAAGCATTGATCTACATGGAACAAATTTGTGGCACATGTCCTTCCACGTGACGACTACTACATCTAACTCATCAGCCTCTTCTATCTCTGTTTCTCCCTTCATTTCACTGTTCCGTACCTTTCTGTTTGGATACATGCTTTCTCTCACAATTTTAGGGTTTCTCTTCTCTTCTAAGGTTTGGTCACTATTCTTGCTCTTGAATATGGCTTCAATAGGCTTTGTTCATGTCTTTTCGATTGCTCCAAGCACTAAAAGTAAATGATTCAATTGGAAGAATTCTTTGTCTTGGTCTACTTATGTAGAATTATGGTTCCTTGGCCAAGGATACTGTGACCACTTAGAAATTGAACTCAACTATACTCCGAACGCTTACATATCTCAATGGCAAAAGGTTTCCAACTATGTGTTGTTTTGTGGCAATCAGTTCAGCCTGATGTTTTCCAGATGCTCGTATCCTTCAGAAAATGTTTCTCATGTTGGAAGAATGCAAAAGAAAATTTCATTAATGATATCCAACATCTCTTTGATGTAACTCAGTAACTTCTCTCAAACAGACCAACCATGATATGGTCTCACATATGGCAAAGGCAAAGGTTGTAGTGGTAGATTCATTAAGAGATTCCTAGTGGTAGATTCCTAGTGATAGTAATTATATGGTCTTGATTTTGAGAAGCCTACATTTCAGATTTTGATCATGTTCGTAATCAAATTCTAGCTGATGATCTGGATGGTTTGATTACTAGATTGCTTCATATGCTTAACCTTATGAAAGAAGACAATCAAACTAAAGTTATTGAAACTTCCACAATTGCAATCTCTCGTGGAAGAGGAGGAGGAGGTCGGAACATACAAGAAGGACGTAGTGGTAGCACTGGACATCCTCAATGCTTATATTGCAAGAGAATTGGTCATAACCAAGAAATTTGTTATTTTTCCAGACAAATCAGTCATAGTGGGGCCAAAAAGAGATTTTCATCAATTTTGTTCCTGAACTTGAGAGTACTCCCCAGGAAAGCCATGCAATGCTAATAACATGAAAAAGGTCTGACTACTCTGGTCATTAATCATGATGATCACTTGGATGACCCAAATAGACAAATGATCATTGAAATCATGAATGTGAAGCAAAGAGGACCAGACAACAATCATAGTGGGGGCAGAAGGAAATACTAAATTTTGTTCCTAAATTTTGTAAGTAAACCATACCAAGCCAGTAACATGAAAATTGTCTGAGTACTCTACAATTCCTTGGCAGGGGTCATAGAAGGAGGCATAAATTTAGTAAGATCATGAAGTAACATATTTCCATCAAGTGTTTATGCTGCAATTACATCCATGATGAACTAACATAATCTATAGATTTTGTATGTCATTAGGATAATCCGTTCAATGTTTGTTACAACTATAAAGCTAAAAAAAAAAATCTATTATCATCACAACCTGATTAGTTGGAATTGTTTGTCGTTCATCACTTTTGTATCTGCAATGGCCAGACCTGATGCTCTAAAAACCTGCTTTATACAGGAAAAGGATTACAGAAAATACAGCTTTTTTCTCCAAAAATAGAAAATGAAAAAAAAAAGTGTAGATAAGACAGCAGAACAATTTACTTCACATGTACGAGCCAAACCAGCAAGATTGGGTATGCGGTCAAGCAAAGATGCAACAAGAATAAAATTCTGTCGACTAGCTTTTTGTTGCTCTAGAGATGATCTTCTTGACTGCAACAATTGGTCGAGAAGGAGATCATCCCTTTCTATCTCTGTCATGGCGATCTTGAAATTAGATAATGGTAAAAACAAAACTATGAATCACATAAAAACATGTGTAACTCAGACAACACAATACAAAGTCATAATTTTCCATAAAAACAAAGTGTTAAATCATCGGTTCCTTTCTATTCCATTATAATTTACTGAAAAATTCAAACATACCAGACATTTTTTTGTAGGTTTCATCATTTCCATAAAGGACACCAGCTGCATTGTCCCCCTTGTCATGTTTGGCAAAAGTAACCTTTTTCTGGAAATCTGAAGAAATATCTACAGGAACCGTTCCTTCAGTGAAACCAGATAAATTTTCCGTGCTATTCGTATACCCACTGAAATTGAGAGCCTCATTCCTGATCGTCACTACATCCTTTGCCATCGAACATCGTAGGTCTTCTCTAGCATCCTATAACGACAGAGGAAAAACGTATAAAGATGAAACAAAAACTATAACCTCTCTCTTTTAGACAAGTATGGCAAAGCACTTACATTTAAAAATTTGAGCACCTGCTCCATGAGAGATGTTGGAACACATTCAAAATCATCCTCCTTCTCACACCAAAAAAGAGAGAGATAATAAACAAATCTATCATAAAATTAGAAATATAAGCTAATCCATATTGAAAATATAGAATTGTATATGTTCTGAAGGTATTGTGTGTATAATGTAGAGCACACAATATGTATTTATACTATTGAATAGAATCAATTACAATAAAGGCACATAATAATATGTAATCAATCACCCTAATTTACGAGATTATGTAATGATTGATTTCCTAGATATCTGTAACTGCTGATTATATTCTAATAAAAATAGCTTATTCTTACTAGAAAGAATATTTTATCTAGACACATTAGAAATGATGGATCCTCGGGTAGAATTTTGTGTTAGTCAAATGAGTTATCGGAAAATATTCCCAAGTCAATGATGGGTCCTCGGGTAGGCTACACATGAAAATGCATTGCTATCCATTTTTCTGTACTGGAGCAAGCCCATTCCACACATCTACCATCTAAAGTGCTATATCAACAGTATTGCATATGCCTAGTGGAAACCAGGACTACCAATGGGAATTCTTTTCAGTAAATCATATTTCAACCACAGTTTCCATTCTTCCTCTTCAATAAGGTAATTTCATCAATACACCCGGTGTCATGGTTTCAGAACTAAATAATGGCAGTGGACAATGACATGGTAGGAACCAATATTAAAAATGAAAAAGAAAAGAAGGATTTTTACTAAAAAGAACTCTAACATTTTCAGGCTGCTCTCGGACACACCTCTCAAATGGTGTGTCCCTATGACTGATACATATTGGACACCAGCAGTCATACAACACATATCGGTGAATTGTTCAATTCAAAAGACATTTTGTGTGTCGGACAATGTTAATAAGGACAAATACAATTATTTTCTAAAAATCTATAAACTTATTGCATAAGTTTCTATTGTGATTATAGATTTAAGGAATAAATCTTGTATGATCACAAATATTTAGATTATATATGTATTATTGGGATTTTTTTTAATCTCCTATTATATCTTCATATAATGTGAAATTTCTTTAAGTTGTTAATTTGTCTTTAAAAGAATCTCGACTAAATGTCTTTTTCAATGTGATGGTCAAGGGGATGAAATGTCTTAAATGAATAATATCCTCTTTTCACTTTTTAGATGTTAGATAGATTAGATTCATTTTTGTATTAGGTGACTGACAATATGTTTAGATTATTATAACTGACTAACCCTGTTTATAGATACTAGAAAGAATTAATAATAAAGAAAGAAGATTTTTATTCAATTTTGAAACAGGACATCCACTTCTATATATAGAGAACTCAAACCCTAAAGTAATAATTACAAGGGATCTCTAGAATCTTCTAACAACTTCTAGTAATTTAATATCCAAACAACAACTTCCAGTACTGCATTTAAAATCCAACTAACAACATAGATGATTTTGAATAGTTAATTTAAATAACTCATAATTATCTAAAGTCACAGATTCATGTTACCCCATGTTCTACATTTTAGAGATTACATGTGTCAAAGTGTCTATGTCCAGTGTCAGTATCCATGCTAAGAAGTTCTATTTAAAACCGAGGGGAATTTAATATTAATGTTCACCAGGAGGACCAATATCCAACAATATATCCACCATAAAATATATAACATGTTTTAAAGTGGAAATATGTTGATCAAGGAGAAATTTCACTATGGCTCAAGGAGAAATTTTATTAAAGTCAAAACATTGTGGGGTGGGTGGGCTCAAGATTGCCTGAGCAACTGGACCACACCCTTCCATGAGCTTGACTGATCCAAAACTAAAACAGTCAAATATTAACTACCTTAATTAAGATATTCAAGGGTAGCATTTGTATAAATGTCCAAATACATATTAATCACCAAAACCAATTCTCACCTCAACTCGATTAATGAAAATTCCAGCAGGTGTAACAGAACTCTTCGGGTCATAAGCATCAAGATATCCTTCCATTGATGTTCGTAAGCTGAAAAATTATGTAAATTAATGAGTTTAGTGCAACAGAAAGCAGTGCAAAGAAATGAGTTTAGTCTGTTAGAGAGTAGCACAAAACTTTTAACAGTTAGGTATTCTCTCAATGCTGCGAGAAATCAAATACAAAATATAGACTTCCTGGTCTATATTAGAAGGAAAAGAGAATATTAACTGATGGAAAATGATACTGACCAGATTTTATAATTTAAAAATCCAAGACATTAAAAATCAATTGTATACTAGTAATTTCGTCACATACTAGAGTTGCAAAATTAAGGATAAAACATAATATACTTGAAGAGCAATGTAAAAAATGACTTAACACTCTGACTGTTTTACAGATGTTATAATATTGGAAATCTATATACACACCAAAGAAAAATAAACACATATATAACAGGGAAAAAAAAGTAAAAATAATACCGTGCACAATCAGAATTTCCTGCAAGGTATGTCTTCAAATCTGCAAAGCACCTCTTCTCTAATGGTGCCATCTCAGAAGGTCCATAATTCAACGATGGAAACAATTTATGAAGAATTTGATATACAAGTAACTGCAACAACAATCACAGATATTATGACACGTTTATATTAGTGATATGTGTGTGTAAAAGAGAGATCAACACTAATATATATATATATATATATATATTTATATATGTAATAACCTGCGCAAAACCACGTAAGCTGTGATGATGTGATGTTAGCAATGGAACTAGAGGTGGAAACAATTCAGCCAAATGACTAGATTGAACATCTTCAGATGAATTGAGAATGACATTAGCTGCTATGAATACATATGAAGATAGTGCCTGCACATATAAGAATAAAATTACAACATTTCAGTTAGCATAAAGCAGTGTCAGGTTTCAGTAACTATAAGTAGCTAAAGTGTATTTAGCTTTCCGGTATTGTGTAGTTAGTACTGTACAGTTGTCACTATAACATCAACAATTTATTATGCTCTATATAAGAGCATATTGTATTCTGCAGTAACTAGCCTTTCAGATATAACAAAATTCAGTTTTCACTTATCTTTCTCTTGTTCTGATTATTTTTTCTCTCTACATTTTAACATGGTATCACAGGATAAGTATTTATGCTGTGTGCATTAATAAACATGGTTTCAGACCAAGAGAAAATAAGGAAAATATGTGATAAACTGAAAGTAGTTTATGTTGAAAACGAGAAGGGGTTAGCATACAACGATTAATGTGTGACTTTGGCTAAGGGTGGGTGATTTGCTGAACTATACTTATCCATCTAATCCCATATACTTTAAACAATATTATTTTAACATCTAATTTTTTTGAAAATACTTAAAACGGTCAGTGATTACATAAGTGTGGCCCAGTGCAAGAGGCCGACAAGTAGTACAGGCTAGGTTAGTGCAGCCTTACCCTGCAAGTGGGACTATTTCTAACATTCGAACTCAGCCCCATGAGATCACAGGACAATCTTACTTTTGCACCAAGTCTCACCCTAATTATGATTACAATTTTGCCAGGAAAATAGAACAGGAAACACACAAACGGCACTCAAGAGTTAATGCATTAAATGAGACATTAATGGAGTCTATCCATCAATTCAGACATTACTGAAGCTTAGGCATCAATTAAGGCGTCGTTGCTGTTTGTTGGTACAAGATAAATTTGCACAGTTCAGTAAGTAGAGAGCATTGCCTGTAATTGTGTGATTTGTACACACATGAATACTCTAATTTATAATTGTTGGATGGAGATCATTCATCAACTAGAAATAGGACCACATTATAATATATAAGTGGGTGCAAACCTAACCCTACAAGTTAGTTTTTTAAGGTTGTTTTAGGCTTAAACTATACTTTCTAGGATGGTATTAAAGTTCATCCTAACAAAGGTTTGTTGGACTAATCATGTCACTAGTTATCAAACCACCCACAAATATATAGTCTCACATTTAAGATCTTCAGCATTCCGTGTGAGAGGGGTGTTGGAAATCGTACACTATCTAGAGATATGACCAAATTATAGTATAAGTAGGTGAAAATCTCACAATACATGTCAATCTTATAAAGTTCAGTTGGATTTAAAGTCCAACTTCCACAAATAATGAAGAGATACAACAATAAGGTACATAAGTAAAACCTAATAATAGATGATATTTGGTTCAAGATTTCTCTATCAAATAATATCTGTAGCAATAACAAAAATATGACAGTAAAATAGAGATCAAAACAAAATTTACCTGCTGCCTCATGTCATAGTCCCGTAATATAGGGACCAATCGCTCTTTAACCTGGCAATTACACATCATGAAAATTGGAAGAAAATATAATTTCAACACATAGTAACAGATTACAAACTTTACAGATTAAGTTACACACCCAAAAGTGAATGAACAGATTTACAAAAAAAAAAACATAGAACGCAGTCAGTTCTCTGTCAACTTTAAGGATTAATCCGAACACGGGGAAACTGAAAGAGTAGCCACTTGTTCTCATTCCCCACACAAAATGAACAAAAAATAAATACTAAAACTGATTTCATTTACACAACTACAATTTCACTTTTCTTTTTTCACTTTTATGATAATTGACCATAGGAAGGCCCCTTTTTTCCGAGGTTTTGACCACAAGTGTAAACTACAAGGTAGGATTAGCGAAAAGGGATTCATCTTGATATTAACCTGCCTGACCTGGAAGAAAGTTAGTCAAGTCATCCCACCCCATTTTAAGGTGGGTTAGCCAGTTGACCAACCAAAAAATTACAAGAAATAACAAAGATGCACTTCTAGACAAACTTAATTGGAAATAATTAAATCAAAATCATAAAATAGTAAGAAAGTTCATTTTTTAAATTTAGATATAAAAGTTAAAAAATAAAAATAAAAAACCATGGATTTCAACATATATTTGAAGTGGGTCAAACAGGACGAGTTAAGAAGGTTAATGGATTATAAAACCCAACCCAACTCACAAAATAGGAGAGCTGGGTAGTTCAACCCATAAATTGGACATGTTTTGTCAATCCTACAACTAAGCGCTTTTGTGACTGAGTACAAGCAGAAAATATGTTGTTAAGAAGAAGAAGCAAGAAACTCTGGTAAAGCAAAAGCAGAAAATCTTTCATTTTATGTTTATATTTACATGAAAAAGGAAGAGAGAGAAAGAAATATTTTATTGATATTCAATCACAAATTACATCTTCATCATCTTTGTTTGCAATAACCAAAACCTTTAAAAAAGGAAAGAAAAATATGCTAAAATAAATAACAAGTTTCTGAAGATACTATTTCCTAATTACTATGGAGATATTGAGAATATTTTTTAATCCTAATAATCTGCTATTCACAACATATATTCATCTATCCTAAGACCCTTTATGCTTAACCCCACTTTTAGAAGGATTTCTCTCCTGGGCATGACTCCTATCTTTATTCCAATAACTAAACTAATTGCAAATGAATACAGACATGATACAAAGAACAAATGGCAAGACAATAGAGCGGAAAACGAAAGTCTTACAAGATATGGAAACTTCAAGTATATGTTAATTGCAAATGTCTCTAAGTATTGACGAACAGCAGGTAAGTTATTTCGCTGCAAGAAAACGAAAAATATAGTGTCATGTGTAGCATTGCCGAGTGCAACACATGTAAATAACTGTAAGAAAATCAGTAGGGCTGTATTAAATTCAAAATTGATAATATGCGGTAATTGATATGTCCGTAGCAATTTTCCTTTTAGCCAGAAGTGACTTCTATTTAAAAATAAAAAAAGAAAATACAAAGCAAACACAATTAAGCACACAAATACAGAAGCTAAGGATGGACCACGCAGAAAAATGAGGAAGAAAAACATGGTAATTGTCTTAAATTTCAATGAAAGAAATGATGCTATAAATAAAAATACATCTAATAAAACATTTCAATAAAATTAAATAAAAAAAATGTAATAACATGCATAGGCATACAGGAGATCACAAAGACAAGTTTCCAATACGATCAAATAAATAACATTTTAAAAATTCCAATAGCAAGTAAATATTAAAGAATGATGACATGCAAAGTCAACTTACATTTAGTGATACGGATAAGTATTCTACAACTTTCCCAACTATATCTTCCTCAACAAATGGTGACAATACACATATTATTTGCCAGGCACGTATTTTGCGTCTGTGAATCTGTAAAAGCAATGTAATAAGATGAGTCATTGAATAACTGATTGATGCTAAGAGCAAATATTCTAGTAAGAATAAAAAAAACTCCCATATCATGCCATATTCAAACACTTGAAAGCAGAAAATATTTAGACACATTCTCAAGAACATAAGCCTGACCAGTATAAATTCAGTTACACAGAAGCAAAAGGTAAACGTTTCTAGCATCAACTTGGTAGTAATCACTGAGAGATAGTGCCTTGGCAATATGGGTTTAAAGTCAAAGTTAACAAGTAACATGAAAAGTATCTTGAAAGGAAGTAAATTTCGAGAAAATATGTTATGTTATGATACTACACTGATGCCAAATAAATTACTCATCGCTGAAAATTTCATTTTTAGGTAGAGTCATACTGAATCAAAGTTCTCTTTTAGTTCAATAATCATAGCGTGTGAGTCTATGCAATGCAACATTCTAGATGAATAGAGGAGAGTTTTGGATTTGGTGCACCAAAATTAAGAGGCAATTGCATTTTTAAGCCCAATATTAGTATTCCAGGGTGTGATGATGCCGTACTTTTATTAGTGGATAGACCTCCACAACTTGATACCAAAAAGAATACAAGGAATGAATAATTGTTTGAACTTGGTTACTCATAAAGATGACAACGATGATCTATAAAACAAGGAATAAGTACAGACCCCACACAAAATGCAGACACCAAGACATCAATTGTGTGCATCTGTGATCGACATGACAAAAATCTAAAATGAGAATATGATTTATATATTCATCTTCTAAAAACATGGTTGAGACTCGAGATGAAAACAAGATCTTGTGCTTCAAACTATCCTAGCTAATTTGAATTTTCAAATAATTTTTCAAATAATTTTAAATATATGTAAGTACACTATTTTAGCAAACAACTATGATGAGTCTTTTAGAAGTGTCTAGCCAAGAGTAGGTGTCATCATTCATTTGGCCTTTACCCAAGTCAGGTCAAAGCAGGAAAAAAAAAAATAATTGAATTGAAACACAGTAAGGGCTGTTTGAGTTGGTGACCAAGCAAAACTAACACATTGTCACACCATTCTGGAGGGAGTCTGAACATCATAATAGAAGAGTAGATATCGTCATTCATTTGGCCTGTGTGCCCAAGTCAGGTTAAAGGAGGAAAAAGAAAATTAATTGAAACACAGTAAGAGCTGTTTGTGTTGGTGACCAAGCAGAGACTAACACACTGTCACACCATTCTGAAGGGGAGTCTGGGCATCATAATAGAAGATGGCCATAATAAGTAGTAGTACAAAACTGTTTTTTGACTCTCGACATTAAGCTGATGCAGGATCATGTTCTGCTCTTATGTTCTTCACTTCAGTTCATTATGTTTTAAAATAGTTTTCTTTGTAATCATTTACCATTGTGAAAGTATTCAGGTATGACATCAGGATCCCCCGACACCATGATAAAACAGTCAATAATTCTTATCACACAAAACTTGACTTTGTATTTTTCATTTTTTCCCCACTTTCATAAAAGACATGGCAAATATAACAACTCTCATTCCAAAAATAATTTCAAACAGAAATCAGGCAGGCTGCTCTAGCCATTTCCAATTCATCAAGCAAAACAATGAATACTTACAGCACTATACTTTTTGTATAACTCCTTTGCAAGATCTTTATCATTCACCTATATCAACAGATGTTATAAATAACATAAGCATTGTAAAATAACCTTCTGAACTCTGTAATATGTTAAAACTGTGCACTAAAAGGGGCTTGAACGGAATCAAACAGGGCATTGCAAAGAAAATCATTTGAAAGAAACTACACTCCAAAATTTGAATGATATAGCAGCAGGCATATCAGTTAATTTGCTAATATTATGCTCATATTCCTAATTTGAAACCATATCCTCTCAATATAGCATCAGTCAATGTTATAATGTAATAATCATTTGTTATCAAAATTGAGCTTACAACATTTTAAGTCACCATTATTTGCTCAAAATTGACAAATACCTAAGGAGAAAAAAGGTACAAACATACCACAAAATATAGCACTGCAGTCAGAATTCTCAAGGCCTAATAATTCCCAACAAAAATCCTGAACTGTTAATTTGAAACTTTCTTAGAATTTGGGTATGCTTAACCCAACCCTGAAAGCTACAACAGGTGAGGGTTTCCTCCATTTGCATATTTTATTTTGTAGTATCTCTAATTAATGTGAGACTTGACGTTTTCACAATACATTCCCTCATGTCCAACACTATTGCCCTAGTTGTCTGGATAAAATGGTGGCTGGCCCAATAACAGATATAGAATAGACTCTAATAAAATCTAACAAGTCTAATTCAACCCGAAAAACTAGTTTTATCCATTGCCCTTTCACCATCATGTCTCTTTGGCTGCAAACAAGCATGGGAAACGAGTTTGTGGAGTGTGCTGAGTCTATGTGAAATAACCCAAGTCCCAAATTGTTTAGAGACAGAACCAAAATAATCTTGCTTATATACTTTATTTTGGCATTACATCTAATCAATGTGAGACTTGGGTGTTCAACACTAGACTCAATACACTCCACAAACCCTTATGCACAGGGCCTTTAACTAGTAATGCCAGCATGCATCACCACTAGCCACTTGTTTGCAGTCAAAGAAAATGATGGTGAAAGTCCAATTGATAAAGCTGTGAGAGAAATATACCACAAAAGCTAGGCACTGTGATTGGAGAGCCAAAACCTTATAGGCAACTCAACCCACACCAAAATTCCATACTTCTTATGTGTGACTTGAGTACTATATGCAAATGTAACTGGATGATAACAAAAACTTATGTCCTTAGTAGTTGGGAATGTTCCTTTCTCAACTCAGTAAGTTTATCGCATGCAATAATGATGCTAACTTCATATTTCTTTTCACACATATTCAGAACTTCTAGACAGTATGAGAAAGAAATGATTTCAATCAACTTATAAATCAAAATAACTCAAAGGATCTTTCAAAACTTGAGGCAAGATATCAACTCAGAACTGGCAGTGAAAAAATGACTTGTACAGTATCAGCAAGAATAAAACTTCATAATAGCCGAAACCCAAATATAGCATACATAACATGTCTGTCTGAAATAATATAGTAGAAAAAGCTACTTCCAATTTAGCATGGAATTTATTTCTTAGCATTAGTTGATAATAATAGTAATCTACTACCACAGAATCAAGAAGCTCTAACAGAAATGATTTGCCAGATGCTTGTGCTGCAATACAGTCTGCATCTTCATTTGGGGATCCCACCATCCTGGCCAAGTCTGCCAACTTGTAAAACAGAACAGCAACTGATACACGCGCATACAACTCTGTATTAATAAATGCCTGACAATAGAAGTGCCCAATTATTACAAAGTCATAAGGTTCAACACTTTTTTTCTTAAAATATACAATTGCAATTAATGGTAATCAGCATATGATAGTTAAGATAAAATGTATTAAATTCTTTAACAAATTCAGGTAAAGAAACAGATAACTAAATTAGACAAATCTTTTAAATGTTCAGTAGCTCACTTCAGTCAGCTCAGGATCAGGACTACTGGCCAGAATAGAGACTTCTAGTCTAGCATCACTGTTGTCAGCAAGTTCAGCTTCAAAATCCTCATCAAATGCAACTGAAAGAGATAATCTCAAATTCATAAGATAATTTTCAAAATAAAACAATAGACAGAGTCAAGTAATCACATGCTTATACAGCAAACTAACATGTTTTTCGTACCTGATCCATAGAGAGATAGCAACTTGAGTTCTTTCAGATAAAACTTTATAGTCCTAGGATTTAAGAGCCATAATCCTGTTAAGTGCAAAGCTGCAAGACGAATTGTACGAGGACTCTTTGTGCCCTCCTTCAGAAGATTTTCAATAAACTGAATGCATGACAATAAAAAATTAGTCACTATTTGCAAGAATTTAGCAGAGATAATACACAAACAGGAAATTGTACAAGAGAACACATACCCACTTCAGGGGTCCAGGTGCATTGTCTGTTTCGTGCATGCTCTCATCATTAAATACCAAAGGATGCAGAATAGATGACAACAGAGCAGCAATTGATGCTACTCTTCGCTTATTGCAACTTATATGCAATATCCAAGAGGAACGAACCAAATTCCACATCATCTAATCAATGACAGCAATTCGTTAGATCAGTGAGCACCGTTAGTGGGGTTAAGACAGGATAAGTATTCAACAAAATACAAATATCCATCATCCTAATTATAGAACATTAAACCATTTGAAGTGATGCAAACAAAAGTAAGCAGAAGTGAGCACCTTTACTGGGCATAAGATGCATTGGTATGTAGGATTCACATGTTCAATATGCCAATTGTTAATATGCCTTTATTGCCAAGCCAACTAGCGGTATTATCTTGTTTCACTTGGCAATTGGAACATTTTACAAAGACACATTTCACAGGCCCACACACATTGGGCATCACATGCCAAGTTACAGAAAATTATGTATTATGAGATCCCTAAATCCCATATCGAATACAATGGTATGTTCAGGGAATTATTCAAGTGTATGGTTATCTCCCTTAGTTAGCTTTTAGGGTGGGCTTTCCAATGTTTATCGATTGGTAGCATCTAATTGTCAGCATATCAAAAAGAATCTCAAGTGACATAATGCGTGAGGTGCCAAAGTGTAGGCTCTCAGAAGCAGTTGTATGATGAGGGCTTGGATATTATGGGTTCCTAAGTCTCACACCAAGCAATATGGGATGTTCATTGGAGTATTTAAGTACTTTGTTCTCCTCCCCCAACTCCACCTCCAACAACTAGCTTTCATGGATAGGTTCCCTGAGTGCTTAGACATGTTAGTGGTAGTCTGATTTATATACCAACCATGAGAATGTTTATCAAGCATCCAGCACACCCAGGCACCAAATGCCTCCATAATTTTGGATCCTATCAATGATAACAGCACTCTGATTACAATATTCCAATAGAAAGTAATCGCACATATGCTCCATTAGGTCTTGACAACTCTAGGGAAATTTTTACTTCTGACTAGCATCTCAGATGGCCATATGCTATTGTTGGGAAGACTTACACCAGCTAACTCGATTCTTAAAGTGCAGCTTATATATCTGTTCGACAACTTTGCTTAATGGCAATCAGTTTTGAGATGAAACCTAACATATGGAGGGGTAGTGATGGGGAATCCCACATAGCATGCCTCAATTATTAGAGTATGGCTAATTCCACCAATGTCAATTGATTTTAACATGAAATCTGACACTTATCGTACTGTTAAATTAACAGAACCAGTAATCAAGGCTAGCTTATCAAGATCTTCAAAACTATCATAATAGCTAGCAATAAATGCTTTATACCAGGGCATGATGCTGACTGCCCATTTTAAAACCAGACCTAGTTTGCCACATCGCAACAAGATTACCACTAATTCATTCATTCAATTAAGGCAAAAGTTAATTGCATGCAAACTAAACAACAAGCTACAATGTAAACCTGGGTGTCGATTAAGTGACCATGGGAAACAATTGATTTTGACGTCACTTTAGCAACCAGCTCAAATAACATTCTGACTGATCTCAGCATGGGCAACACACAACTTTCTCCAGCATTTTCAAGACTGCAAAATGACTGAGTAAGATAAGCTCCATAAATAAGTACAAATACACAGAGAAAAAACAATATATAGTCAACATATGCAAATCACCCAGGATATACACAAAAATTAATGATATTCACCAAGTTTGGGATCTAATTCATAAATAAGCATATCTGCAACAACACAAATCACACAAAAATCACAACACACTTCCACACATGCACAATGGCGTATAGACCTTACTGCTACTTACCTCTCGACAAGGTCACCAAAAATGAATTTTAGAGTGTCATCTGAGAACAGCGCGTGGTTTTCCTCCAAATTAAACCCATTCTTGAGAGCATAGGAAGGAATTGACAACAAGGATTCCAGGCAGGCCCACTGAATCATTAATAAATCAGTTAAAATCTTCTACTGTATAGCTTACCATCTTATAACTAGTGAAAATAAATAAGTGCATTAACTGTTAAGGCTTTAATCATTAAATGGAACAGTTAGTTAATATGCCAGGACACATTATGAATTCAGAAAATTTAAATTAGAATTACAAATGATGAAATGAATATAAAATATCATACTCCAATTTTAAAATCCAAAAATCAGACAATATGGAAACAAAAATATGTGCCATACGGCAAAGGAGAAAGAATGGAACCTTTATATCCAACAAAACAGCCCTTCGAGTTCTAGCCAAAACTCCTGACCCTAGGAGATTATTAATATTTTGAATGAAAGATAGACACATAAAATCTAACCGAGGCCTTCCTTCTGCCTCTGAAAACATTTGCTCACTTTCCTCAACCACATAAAGAGAACGAGGAAAGAACGTTGAAGCAAAAACCCTGAGAATAGAAACCAATGCTTCATATGCTGCAAGAGAAATTTCTGCTCCCATCTGCAAAAGACATACAAAGCAATAAGTATATCATCACACTTCAAAAGTGACAGAATCAGAAAATTATAAATTTTATAACAGATAATTCATTTAATATGAGCAAGCTACCTCTGAGCAAGAAGTTGAACACCTAGTAGACCTCCAGAAGAATTGCCACATAAAAGCGAATGCAGAATTTTGTGAAGCATCTCTTTTGATTTGGTTACACCACATGAAGATTAATGATATAGCCTTTACTGACATAATCTGTTTGGTTAAACACGGAAAAATCAGACAAGATTGTAAAAAAAGTAATGATTACTGATTAGTAGAAAAGTTCATGAATTGATAATGATAGAGCACATGGTTACCACACTACTGTAATACATACTTTGTCAGCATCAATGACAGTATTCTATAAAGGAAAGAACAAAATTACAGTAACAGACCATGCAAGTTCTAAAGATAATCCCAATATGGAAGTTAAAGCAAAGTTACCCTTTGAAGTTAAAAAACTCAGTCCATTAAAGAATTTTCTTGGAAAATTGAGTTTGTTCAGTCAAAGGAACCAATCTTTATCAACGAAAGCGTTAAGAAATTGCTAGCTAGTTTCTAAATGTGACCTTTATTATTCTTTTCTCTCAGTCATTGTCTGAACTTTCAATGTCATTTCAAATGTGACTATGAGAGGAGAATTAAGCTCTCATATTCATTCTCTATTCTCTCAGTATTTTTCTCAAATTGGTATTGTAGTGGGTCAATCATGCTCTGCTTGTCACTATATGTCAAACAAAGAAAATGTTGTTCAACCACCATCTGTCGCTGCAGTTTCGACCACCGAAGTCAAGGTTCGATGCACCTCAAGGAGCACTATCCCAATCCTTGTGGTCACATTTTCAAACTTTGTTAGACGAGTCACCACTCAGTCTTCTTCTAAACTGACCTAGGTGCATGTGTCTCCTGCACCACTTTCCCGTGGTCAGAATCCTTTAGGACCACCACCATCAGACTTGCCAAAAACCTTCTAAGCCCGTTTCCCACCCTGGTTCTTCATTTCAGAACTATTTGGTGTGACGTGACGTCAAGGGCTCCTCACAATTTATCTCTCCTTTGTCTTATGGGCTCCACCACTGTTGTTTTTTATAGTTAGCATTTATTGTGGTATGTAGAAGTGTTGTTTTTTATCACTACTATTACTCATTGTATTTTCAGAGAAATTCAAGTTGTTGGTTGCTTGTAGTTATTGGTTTTTGAGTGGTGGTGTTAGATAAGTAATTGTTATGAGTGTGTTGGCATGTTCATTTGGGTGTTAGTTTGGACCCTTCAGTTTGCTCTAATTTAGATTATTGAATGATTGTTCTTTTATGCCTTCCTTTACTCAAAGCAGGTGCAAAAGTCCTCAATGCTCCTCTTGCAGAAGAATTTGCTACACTCAAAATGATTTTTTCTCCTTACATGGTTTCTCTAACAAGACAGCAAGCATCCTTCAATTTAACAAGGATGGACCACACAATTTACTAAGGAAGAATATTACGAATATCACAAGTCTAAAGTTAAGCAGAGTCATTCACCCATTCTATTTAGTCAAAAACGTGCATATCTCAAACCTTAGTGTCAAAGTCCATGGGTAAGTGAGTTAAGTGCTTCTAATAACATTTTTGGTGATGCTTTCGTATTTTCTTAAATTTCTCAACCAAATATTCTTCATGCTATTGCTTTAGTCAATGGATCTAAAGTTACTTCTCAAGGAGTTGGTCAAGTCTCCGTTTCTCCCTCCTTCAACATAAAGCATGTTTGTCCTTTTAACCTAATTTCCTTAGGGTAATTAACCAAATTGTTTTGTTATACAAGAGTGCAGTATAGGTCAATTGATTGGTGAAGGACATGAATCAAGAGGACTCTACTATCTTGGTACTAGACCGTACCAGACCGTCAATGTCTTGTTTAGCATCCCCATCTCATAAGCGTTTGCATGATCGCTTGGGGCTTGGGTCATCCACATTTATCAAAATTAAAAAGGATGATTCATGAACATAGCAAACTCTAGTCTTAGAATGTGAGTCATGTTAAGTAGAAAAACATGTTCAGTCATCTTTTCCAAAAATTGAAACAACATGCAACTCTCTTTTCAATAATTCATTTTGAAAGTTAGGGTCCAAGTCAAATCAAATTCTTTGGGTTTCTTTGTTTTGTCACTTTTAAATCAATATTCTCGCTATACTTGGGTTTACTTAATGAAAGATAGGTCTCAACTTTTGAATATCTGAGTCTTTCCCGGTGTTATTAAATTTCGGCAATGGAGGCGCCATGGCGGAAACCGGTAACGGTTTCCCAGCCTTCCGCCACAACAAGGCGGAGGCGAATCGGTTTTTTCATGGCGGCCGCTTTCGGCATGGCAGGTGGCGGTGAAGAGAAGGGAAGAATGGTGAAGAATGGCAGCAGAAGAATGACGGTGGAGGCAATGTGGGAGGAGGAAGAAGATAAGTTGAATATTATACTAGTGTTTAATAAATTGAGCCCGACCCATTAAAATTCAAACCTCTGCAATTTCTTACCAAATTCACTTTCATTTTTACCCTATTATATTATTTCACTACGTTACTGCAACCATACAGCAGTAAAATTTATTTACCCTAAAATTTCTTTACTTTCATTTGACCCAAAAGTCCAAAGCACATTATTCATTCACCCCTGCAGTTACTGCCGCCAGCCACCACCCACACCTGCTGTCACCGTCAACCGTCATCAGTTCCCATCGCTGGCCACCACCGCCGTCAATGGCCATTGCCAATTTTTTTTTTCATTTTTTTCTACTTTTCTACTTTCACTATAATTATTTTACAAATAATATACCTATTTTCCAGCAATGATCATGATACTTCAAGAACATTTCATAGAAATGACACTTGTTGGAAACATTGTCATATTTCCGCCATAACCCGTTATAGATTCCGATATAACTTTATGAAAACCTGGTCTTTCCATAATGAAACTAAAAACCAATTTGGACAAGTAATCAAGATTTGTTCTCATACACCTCAACAAAATGGTATAGCAAAAAGAAAGAATAGACACTTAGTTGAAATCACTTGTACCTTATTGCTTGGTGTCAATCTACAAGTCCATAATTAGGGTGACGTCATTTTTGGTGACGATTATCTTATTAATAGAATGTCATCATCTTCTTAGGACAATAAAGTTCCATATTTCATTATGGTTCCAAAAAAACCTTTGTTTTCCATTTCTCCTAAAGTCTTTGGTTATATGTGTTTTGTACATGATGTGTCTCCAGGTTTGAACAAACTTTCAATTCGAGCTATCAAATGTATCTTTTTAAGATATTCACATCTTCAAAATGGGTATTGATGTTATTCCCCTAACACTAAAAAATATTACACATCTAAAAGTGTCACCTTTTTTTAGGAAACTCTTTTGTTCTCTTCCTCCACACAAGATGTTAATTATTTTCATAAAATCTTGGCTATGCCTTTAGTTGATCCCTTTAAGTATCTGATTCCAAACACTTCCAACTTCTCCCAATAATTCAAATCCCTCTCATCATCCCATTTCACCTAGGCCATCACTACAAACACAAATGACTAGTCCAATACCACATGATGAGTCCTCTTCATCAAGTCCCTCATCATCATTTCATACTATGGCTTCTGATAAGAGGATTCTATTTGACCTATTGTGATTCGTAAACGTACTCATTCTACATGTAACCCTCGTCCTATTTACAATTTTCTTAACTATCATCGTTTATTTCCTTTCTATTCTTTTATCTCCTTTGTTTATTATATTACCAATTCTAAAAATAAGAAAAAGGTGTTTAATCATCCTAGACAACGACAAACCATGATTGTTGAAATGCAGGCCTTTGAACATAATGGCATATGGCAGTTAGTTCTTCCATTCATAAGAAAAAAAAAGGCAATTAATTGTCACGGGTCTATTCCATAAAAGTTGGACTAATGGTGAAATTGATCATCTCAACTTGATTGATAGCAAAAGGATATGCTAATATATATGGACTCGACTAAAGTTATACTTTCTCTACAATGGCCAAAATGATTGTTGTCCAACTTTTTCTTACAATGGAAATCATTCAGCACTTGCCTCTTCGTCCATTAGATATTAAGAATGTTTTTCCGCATGCCTATCTTAAGGTAGAGTTCTACATGGACCAACCCCCTAGGTTTGTTACTAACAAGGAGTCTAGCCTAGTTTGTAAACTATATTGCTCTCTCTATGGTTTTAAGCTATCTCCATGTACTTGGTTTGGAAATTTCAACCACATTGTTCAAACCATTAGGCTGAAACGAAGTGAGGATGACCATTATGTATTTTATTGACATACCTCCCCTGGAAAATGTACTTAATAGTGTATGTTGATGATATAATCATTACAAGGAATGATGCTGCTTGAACATCTCAATTAGGGGAACAACTATGCAATCATATAGACCAAGGATCTTGGAAGTCTCAAATACTTTGCAATAGCTCAAAGGAAATAAGCTCTACACATCCTGAAAGAGATACAGATGATTGATTGTAACCCAGTTGATTGTCCTATGGATCCAAAACAGAAATTACTTGCAGAACAAGGAGAAGTTTTTTCTGATCGTGAAAGATATAGAAGACTAGTTGGAAAACTTATCTATCTTACCATTACTAGACCATATTTGACAGTATTAGTTGGTATTGTATGTAAGTTCATGCAAAATCTTTGTATTGATCGTTAGAATGTTGACATCCATTTTCTAAGATACTTTAAGAAGGCTCCAAAATAAGCTCTACTTTTTGAAGACAAAGGGAATACCCATATCCCTTGATATTGTGATGTTTATTGGGCAAGTTCTCCTATGGATCGATGTTCTACAACTGGATATTGTGCTTTCATAAGAGGAAATATTCTCTCTTGGAAAAGCAAGAAATGAAATGTAGTTGTTCAATCCATTGTTGAAACTGAGTATCAGACAATGATGTCTCTCACTTGTGAGCTTGTATGGGTAAAACGAATTTGGATTCTCTACTGGATTTCCTATATTGTTTCTTTGTTGTGCATTCAAAATACACTAATAGTCACTGATTTTGAAATTCTAAAATATATTAAAAAGATTTTTAAAGTAAGAATATAGTGTATTTTTTAATACTTAGCAGAGAACAACACAAAAACCCAGTAGAGAATCTGGACTCGGGTAAAACAATTCCTACAAGAATTAGATTCTTGAGGCTCAACAAATGAAGATGTACTAGGATAACCAAGTTGATCTTTGCATTGTTTCCAATCTAGTATCCCATGATAGGATCATACATATAGAAACCAACTATCATTTTATTCGAGAAAAGTTGTTTTCCAAAGAAATAGAAGTTTGTCAAATCCAATAATCAACTTGCAGATGCCCTAACAAAATCCTTGAGAGGACCTCAAATTCAATTGATTTGTTTCTAGCTTAGCACATACAATTTGTTCACTCCAACTTCAGGAGGAGTGTAGGAACAAGTCATTTTAAATAGACTTTATTGAAAAGTTGCTATGTGTTTTGCGTTGAACCTAGTTTCTAGATGTGACCTTTCTTATTTTTTTCTCTTTCCTCTCATTCATTGTATCTAAGCCTTTAATGTTATTATAAATATGTATGACGAGAATTAAGCTTGCACATTCTTTTTTCTTTTGTCTTTTTCTCAAGTCATAGGAAGTATATATACTAGATTTTGCTTAAGGGAGTTGGCTTATTGGGTTGTAAGGTAGCCAAGACTTACACCCCTTGAGCAAAATATAAAGCTTGATCCATATAAAGCTGAAGTAATGACCAGAAAAAGGTATCAAAGACTAGTTGGAAGACTAATCTATCACTCCCATACTCACCAAGATATTGGATTTGTAGTTTTTGTGGCACGTCAATTCATGTGCTCAATTAAAAGTAAGCACTTTGAAGAGGTAGATAGAATTCTAAGCAACTCCATGAAAGGTTTACTATATGGAAAACTGGGATCATACTGGTGGGATCCAATAAAGATGCAGATTGGGCAGGCAGCAGTGAGATAGAAAGTCTATATTGGGTCACTGTACTTCTATTGGAAGAAATTTAATCACTAGGAGAAGTAAAAAACAAAAAGTGCAGTGACTGAGTAGAGCGGAAGCAGAATATAGATCAATGTCACAAGGGATTGCTAAGTATTGGGGATTAGTAAGTTGCTACAAGAGCTGAAGATTCAAAACTCAGCACCAGTAAGCTTATAATGTCAGGTGGCAGACATTCTCACCAAGTGGTTAGCTAGAAACACTTTCATAACATGATTGACAAGCTGTTCATGTACAACATATTCAGTAAGATTATAATGTCATAATCAGAAAGCAATCTCTATAGTACACAACCCGGTATTACATGATAGAACTATACATGTTAGGTGGCAGACATTATCACTAAGTGGTTAGGTAAGAAACACTTTCATAACATGATTGACAAGCTGTTCAAGAACAACATATTCAATGCCAGCTTCAGGGGAGTGTTGAAAGTATGCACGAATTATCTTTTGTATCTCCATGTATTGTAAAATTCGGTTTTTATTATAAGTAATGAGGTAGAAATAGATTATTTTTGTAATTAGGAAATTATTTTATCTCTTTCTTAACTGAGAATTCACAAATTCATTATTTTCTTTTTCATAGAGATTTCCTATTATGACGCCCAATTTTTTTGCTCCCTTTTTCCTCTACAAGTGGAGCTGTTTTGTATCTTTTATTGAATTAAGTGAAAAGCATAAGCATTACCTTCCAAGTATATGTATAAATCATTTTAGCTTTTACAATGTTGGTTCCTCACAATTTACAGGCTCTATCAGTGAAAATTACTTCGTAAACGAGTACCCAATTTATTCAAGGAATTCCATTAAAGTAAAATGTTGAAGCTAGCTAGAAGGAAAGAAACATCAAAGCCGCTGTGATACCTACAGTTTAGTTTAGATTTAAATTTTAAGTTACAAGGGTACCACCTTCAATGAATAATTATCTAGTATCCAATTCATAATGAAATAAACAGTCAACCATAAAAAAGTTGGAGAATGTACTTACTGCCTGCAACACAACAGTGGTAGCAGAAACTGACAACCTTCGTTGACTAGGGCCTCCAAGTTTTCCTTTCACGGCACCAGGAAGTGCAGTGTCCTCTGTAACAACACCAGACCAGAAAACAGAACAAGATTGTTTGGCAAACGGAACCAGATCATCCTGCATTCCAATAAACATTTAAGAATATAAAAAATAGATGGATAAACACATCATAATATAAAAGGGTATAAAATATGGTACCAATAAATATACAAATTCATCAGAAAGCTTCTCAGAGATGTCATCAATGAAACCCAGATCATCAACTACACCAGCAAAGGCGTTCCCTACATTTGCTCTGGCTTTGGCACTATATTCAACTGCTCTTTCCTTTGCTCTGCGGAGCTCCATAACTAAGCTCAAGACAAGAATCATGAATTTGACTACTATGTACCTTGTATCATGGTTTTGTTTCAAGATATTAGTACCGTTGTGTCGAATAAACTGCAATAACAGTTGCCATTTCCCTGTTAGATTTTAAAACATAAAATTGGTACAGGGATACCCCTGCCACGAGCAGTATCAATGGCAGGTCATAAAACGATCTTATTGCACTCTTATAACAAAACAAATATATAACCCAAGACACTGATGATTTTTTTTTCCTATAAATGATTAATTTCCCCCAAGATTTAATAAACATTGTAGAAATTAAAAAGGACAAAGGCAAAGGCAAACCACTAAAATAGGTTCCAGGAGATGGCCCTGCTCAGTAGAAAGGAAAAGCATTTTTGCCCATCTATTTGCTTCAGACTCCCATGCACTCAAGTCCTCATCATCATAAGTAAGAGAAACATCAAATGGAAGATTATTGCTGACAAACCTCTGTGGGAAGTCATAAAGACTCTTCCACAGCTTTATCTCATTATTACAGCAATTGGCACACCTATCCTTGTAACCACAACCAGAAAGCCATCTTTGCACAGCCACCCTTAACTGACCTGGGGAGGAACGGGAAGAGTAGTCAAAATTTAATGAACTAAAAATCATACATTTTTTTCAAATTCATGAACAAAATATGGTTTGGAAAGACAAGCATGGAGGTTTTTGTTATTGAACATCCAAATGTGATGAAAACTTAATCTTAATTCATATTTTTAGACCATATACTCAGATCATAATTCCAACAAATACTGTAACAAGTAACACTCTTAAGTCCAAACCAACAAATTGTGATGTGTATATAAGAAAGCAAGAACAAAATAAAAAAGGATTTTATTTAGTTTATATCCAATCCTGAAGAAAACGAATGATAGAAACTTTGTTAACAAATTGAACTGTTTATTATTTCCACTCATATGAAATAAAAACCATACAAGATTATTTATAGGCAACCGCTTAGAACAAAAAGCTATTGTCAGTATTAGCTGACATATATATAGATAACAGCTGTAACAGTAAAAGCTAACAACTGTAACCTACTATAAAATATAACTAGCTATTCCCTCTAACAACCCTCCCAAAACTCACTGAGAACAGGAGTACTAAAATGAAACCTGCAATTCAGTGAGCAAAATAGAAAGCCACGTTAGTTCCGTAGATGTTTTAGCAAAACTACTGTACTCAGCCTTTATGCTAGAACAGCGAATAACTTGCTGGCTTGTGGGGCCACCAAGATATTAAATTGGAACTCAGAAAGATGGCTGCTCCTGAAGTAGAATACCTACCATCAATAATAGATGCCCAATAAGCATCACAAAAGGCTTTCAGTAACAAAGTTTGGGCAAGTGTTGCCTCATAATGTTAACAATCACATTTTATCCTTCCATATTTAGGAGATTATATTAAATTGTATAACAGAAACATCCCTGAATCATAGGCATCCAATTATATCCCTGAACCTTAGGAATCTGATTACATTTGTATTGTTAATGTATTTCATATATTAGTCCTCCAATCTTGTATATATGTCTGATGTATTTTTAGCAATAAAAACATTCTATTTCTCCCAAGGGTGCTTCACATATTGTTGGTTATGTTTATATTCAGCCATTGATTATACAACAAGTTATATGTATATGACCCAAAAAAATTAACATGTTTTAAAAAACTATGTTAAATATTTCTTTGCATAAATAGATTTTGTGATTTAATTATTTCATTTAGCTTACAGTTTGGGATAAGATTTAATTCACTCACTTCAGAAAATAGATCTTGCTATTCAAAATTCAAATCTTGCTTTGAAAACAATGATGATAGTATTTGATTTCTCATTAAGCAAACAACTGAAGGGAAAATGGAGTGTTTGGTATTTTCTTTCCTCAGCTTTCAAATACTTTCATGACTACAGAGTGTAGAAAGCCATTGACATAATATATTTCTCTTACCACCATAATCCGTAAATTCCTTTGGCAATGCTGAAATGAAAAGCAAAAGAATTTCAAGTGGAATATCAAATGCGCACACCACACAAACAGCAGCCTCCAGAATTTTGCCACAAACTGTAAACATCATCAAGACATAAGTTGACCTACATTGTGCCCCCTAAAATTTATGGTTACCAAATGAATAATATAAATCACATAATTCAAGCAAAGTAAATTAAAAACCTTGAAGACGGTAACTGGGATTGAAATGTTGTTTGCTGCTCTCAACAACATATCTAAAGATATCCAGTAATTCTTTTTTACCGTATTGATTTTCTATTTCAGAAACAAACTCAACAGAAAATGTTCCTTTAAATGATTCTGTGCTGACATGATTAAGTATTCCAATGCCAGAAGCAACTGAAGCAATGCAGTCAGCAAGGCCCATAAGTCCAGCTCGTCCAAAAGATTGATGTTTAGCAGTAGAAGCCAAATTGTACAAAAATTCAATACGTTTCCTGCAATAAACTTTTAGATAATAAGAAAAGTAAAGCCAAAGCATTGCATTGCATCACATATTTACATTAACAAAGAGGTAAGTAATAGCAGTATGGATAAAAGTAACCACTAAACTATAGACAGACAAGCAATCGTGTATGCATGTCATCATCTATACAAGATGAATTTGTGAAGGTATGGAGAAAAGAAAGAAAAAAAGAATCATCAAAGTCCTCCTAAAGCATATCAAATGTAAAAACCAGCAAAAAATAAGGACAATGCAGAGTTTTAATACAAAATCATCAACTGCTAGATTAGGGCTCTTGCAACCATACTATGACTTTGAAAAAATTTTGATTGTTATTGTAGTGTTGTACAGCTTTCACAAAACTGCTTTTTGGGTGTATGTACCTAACCAAAGGGTTGAGTGTCATACAATATAACTTTTCTTTGTAAAGCACTCTTCTCGTTTTCATATTTATATATATATATATATATATATATGCATGTGTGCATATACATCAGTTGAGCATGTAACTCACTAATTTTTTATCACATCTAAAACCAAGTTGGTATAAAGACCCCTTTTACCAATCAGACAAGACTCGTAGTCGCATGATAAAAAGCTTCACAACACGTTGTCTTCCTGATGTCATAATCACACAAACCACCACCATTCATCTTGTCAACATCTTGTGGACGTGTTTCTGCTTTCTCTTCCTAGTTTGATAAGTTAGATAGTTGGTCAAGGCTCTCTGCACATAGCTTAGGGTTTTCTTCCCTCTCTCCTCAAATCTAGTTGTGGGTCTATCTCTGGAATGACATTGACTATTTCTGCTCCTTCCTTTTCTACTATTACCATAGCAAAAACTCAACTAGAATAACTACTTATCTTGGTCCGCCTTTGTGAAGTTATGATTTCTTGGTCAAGGATAACATGACCATTGGAAAGGAAGTTGTTGTCCAAGGAACTCTGTATTGGATTTATCAACTCCAACGACCAACCTCCAGACATTCACACCAAGTCCTTGATAAGACCTAGAATTTAATTTATATGTTCTAAGCTTTGTGCATATAATTTATATGCTCCAACTTGAGGGAGAATGTTAAAAATATGATATCTATTGTATTGTACAGCTTTCATAGGGTTATTTTTTAGTGTATGTACCTAGCCTAAGGGTTGACTGTTATAGAATAGAACGTTTCCTCATAATGTACTCTTCCCTATTTCTTATATATATCAGTGACCATGTAAATAGCAGATTTTTACCTCATCCAAATTCAAGTATGTCTGTTCTAACTTTTTATATTGAAAAGGCTTTTGAGAATTAGAATCACAACACTTTCATATCTATATAGATGAAAGCACACTTTTTTTTTATTTTTCTATCGTTTTCATTGTTCCTGTTTGCTCTATAATTATTTTAATTACAATTCCTACTTGTTCAATTACACTGCAATCTGAAAATTTCCCATTTGTTCTCATCTCAACAATTCACATTCTATCAAATCAATATGATTTTGAACAAATTGGAACTAAATTCTAAACCTTTTAACAGCACAAACCTAGAATTTGTAATGCTAAACTAATTCCAATGCTAGCACAATTAGAATTGAAATTTTTGAAACCACAATCGTCAAAACACTACAATGTTTTCATATTTTATTCATAAATATGTATACACACGCATCAGCTCAATATATTCTATTCGGTACCTTTACATGTATGATAAAGCAACCCCCTAAAACACCCATGTCCTGTGCATGTAAAGTAAGGAACTTGGGTCAAATACTATGACTTTGCACTCAACCAAAATGCAACAGAATTCAGTAACAATATTTTCACTTACAAAACCTTAAAATAGAAAGACTATTCCACTTAGTTAGGCAAGCAGTGTGCATTCATCTTATCATCATAGGGATTAGGTCAATATGATTACAAAAGCATAGCATTCACAAACAACTATAGACCTAAAATCCAAATAATTTTTTTCCCAAACAAATATAGCCCTAGATTAAAATAAATAAAGGACACATACACATAATCAAAGTCCTAATGCATCTCCTTAAAATTATGCTGAAGTGAATACCATAACAGAACTGTAATACTTGAGCTGCGTTCCCCCAATCAAAATATGCAAGGGAGGTTTCATAATTTAAAAGCAATTGAAAAGGCAATGATTACAATAGAACTAAGGTATAACCCAAAGCAATCAGTACAAACACGAGGATATCCAAAATCATTATTTCAGTCAATTCAAACAATCAAAATGCAACAAACCAAAAGAAGTACATGTATTGGCATTGATGTTATACTCAAATATAAAGTAAAGAACATAAGGTACTAAAAAAAGGACCGGAAAATTGGTGGAAGGCAAGATTTTTGTTATCACCTAGCAGACTTGTACTAAGGAGGAACAACAGGAACTGGAAGCCAAGTCTATTTGGTAAAAAGTTACGTGTCACTTATCTAATTAGAAATAAAAGAAGGGAGATGAGGATTTAGTCAGAACATCAATTGTTAGAGCGATGAAACTAGGCCAAAGTCCAGGTCTCTCTAACACCTGCAATAGCAAGGCTACTTATCTATGAGCATATCCTATTGATACAAACCAAGAGATAGATTTTTCTGACATGAAAACATTATTTTTCTTTCAGTATTCTGATGCGCTTTCCACTGATATCTTCCATAATAAGGGGAGAAAATAAAACTTCAAACAAACAAAGCTATTAATACAGTAAGATTTTGTAATCCCTCTCTGCATGACAATAAGAAGAGCTCCTTAGTAAAGGAAGCAAGGTTACAAGGACAAACACATCATGTAAAATGATCAACTGCAATTAATAAATATTTACACCTAAGTGTATATATATTCAATGATGATGGGTCATATTCTCTGCTTCTTCCAAAACTACATCATCAATGAGAACTTTTAATTCAAATGGATAATACATGTTGACTCTTTTTCACCTATTCCAGACCTCCAGTATTATTCCTCAAATACTCTTTTACATAAAGAACAGCTAAAACAAAACCATTCACGTCCAGTCAACTCATACAAACATAATGTGTAGCTCTTAGAGAGATGGATACCTGTCATATAAAATAAATTAAAACTGATAGTTTACAAGCATGGAGTACAATTTATGAGTTGTTTTAGAGACTGCAGGATATATCCACCTAACCTGGAAGTCTCTTTGCTGATTGGCATGAAGGTCTGGGGTGTAAAGAGTATAAAATAAGCTGCTTTGATTCTGCAACTTTAGCAGGAATCAGTATATTCAAGTGGAGCATAACTAAACTTTTCCATAAATTGCTTCAACTTCTCCAACTATGGAACAGGGTTTTTTTCTAAGATTCCTGAAAATTTCTACTCAAGAAATTTACAGGATTCTCAAGTTTGAACCAAAGCAATTACATTGTTCTATTGAACCCACGTTTTTTTTTTCTCTCTAACCTGCCTCAGGCCAGCTATAAGCAACCTTTTTTCAGTGCTAAAGTTTCGTAGTAAAAACAAAAGGATTCCAAATTCTCGTAATTTTTAAAACATTTCTTTCATATGAATCATTTCACACCCAGACACACATACAGTCCACTTACACAATTTCTAAGCATACCTTGGAGCTAGAAAACTAACATAATGGCGGAGAAATTTGGCTGCACCTTCAATCACCCTTGACATATAAACTCCTTTTACACCTAAAAAATCCAAAGCCAAACAAGCAGAATATAATATTTCGATAAAGATTATGGGGACTCACTTTATCAAGCAACAAATGGAACACGGATTTGAATAAAGTAATTATTTTAAGAGAAATTAAATAGTTGCCTAAGTAGTTCAAAAAGAAAAAGCTTAACATAGATTCAAAAAAGAATAAAAAGGAACCATTTGAAAAGGTCCCAAGGAGTAAAGCACTAACCAAACTCTTTGTGGTGTATTGGGTCATTTAGCCCTTGCATAAATGGACCAAGAACAAAATTTTCAGGCACTGATTTTATGTATTTCCCATAATTCTCCCAATTGATGTCAAGAAAAGACTGCATGATCAGGCACCTCACTGCATTTATTAAAAAACAACATAAAATAAAAAATGGTAATCAAAAAAGAATAACTAATTTAATACATAAAACAGTATAGAATTAGCTAGTGAGAGTTGTATCCTGACTTTAATGTCGTATTAATTGTCAGAATCCCTTAATTTATGTTGCAATCAATATTTCCTTGTACAGTTTTAATAACATAATTAGGAGATTTAGCTACATTTATAATTAGGAGGATAATTACAAGGATTAATGGGCTGACAGTATAATTTATACTTATTGCACGGGATCATTGAACGTGAATTGTAGGGATGTTCAATTTACGTGCAATTTCTCCTCAATGAATAATATCATCAACAGTTCTGATGACATGGTATTAGCACAACCCATCATTGCAACCTGCATTGCAGCAAAACCACACCCCCTTTCTTTCTTTTGTTGTATTCATTTGTGCATCCTGCATTGCTGCAACACCACAACCCATCCTTTCTTCCATGTATTCCTTCCGGGTCCTCATTGTCATACTTCAAACCTCAAAAATGTATGATACTCAAAAAACTCAACCCACAAAAGTTCAGCACAGAGGAGATTTTAAATTAAGGGGGCTGCTAGACATTAACAAAACCTACAGACTCAGGTAATTGCACCTTAACATTCGCAGGTAATATTCATTACGCCTGTGCACTTAATGGATTAAATTCCTCTAAAGAAAGTGTATGGGTAGTTGGTTGGAGCCAAACACCAAACGACTCAATCATGTACTGGGTTTATATCTCATAGACCCTGTCCAAGCAACAAAAGAATTTCACTTGCAGATGGAACTTTCATTACAGTTGCTGGAAAAGAAGATATTATGATAAACCCAAACTAATTTCTGATTATGAATGACGTTTTGCATGTGACCAAATTATCTGCCAAATTGATTTCTTGTCACAAGCTTACAACAGATTTACACTATTTGGTGCTTTTTAATCCTACAACCTACCAATTCCGGGATCAGGGAATGAAGAAGGCGATTGGACTTCCTAAGGAACACAATGGACTCTACCTTCTAGTGGACCCAAATAGGATGCACAGTACTAAGAGTCAAATTCCTTTGTCTTTGATATAAGAAAAAACTCTCTCCAATATAGAAAAAATCCAGTTATACCACTTTCATTTAGGTTATCCATCATTCAGTACCCTAGAAATTATGTTTCCTAATTTATTCCAAAAAGTTTATAAACAAATACTTCTTGTGATACTTTTGAATTTGCAAAGCACGGGCTTGTTGACTTTCCCTCTAGAAATTAAAAAATGATTGTTCTCTTTGCATTAATACAAAGTAACGCATGAGGACCCTCTAGAATTCCCAACTTATATGGGCTCATTGGTTTGTCATATTCATTGATGACTGCACTTGAGTGTCATGGGTATTTCTCTTGAAACAAAAAAGTGAAGTGAGCCAAGTTTTCAAAACTTCATCCAAATGATTAAAACCAATTTGAGACAGGCATTAAAAGAATTTGTTCAACTAATGTCGAAGACTTTTTCAACAAAACATTGTCCTCCATCTCCAATTAACAAGGGATAATTCATGAATCTTGTTGTGTGAACACCCACAACAAAAATGAGGTTGGCAGAAAAAAAAAATTAGGCATCTTATAAATAACGTGAGCCTCTCTTCTCAAAAAGAATCTTCCGAAACAGTATTGGAGAGAAGTTGTCCTTCCGGTACATATTTGGTCAATCGTCTATCATCTAAAACACTATACAATAATAGTCTCATTCAACTACCCTCCAAATTTTTATTGGACTTTAGGACAACAAATCATCTTGTACCTTAAGTTTATGGTTGCTTATCATTTTTCCATGTTCATTCTAATCATAAGGGTAAACTTGATCCTCAGGCTATTAAATGCATATTTGTGAGTGACAAACCTACCTAAAAGGGATACAAATTTAACAACCTCCAACAAAACGATTCCTTGTATCTCATGATGTCACCCTTGATGAAAATACACAATGCTTTCAACCTAAACTCAAAGGTAAAGCTCATGCTAATTCATTCTTAACAAGAAAACCTCATTCTCCCAAAATTAAGTCCCATTAATACTCCACCATCTATTGAGTCTAATGCTTCACCATTTACTAAGTCTAGTCTTCTTCCTTCTTCTATTCATTCTCCTTGTGTCAAGCCCAAAGATAAACGGAGAACAAACTCATACCGTTATCCATCCACTAAGAGTATACTCACAAAGTTTTCTAATAGTAATAAAATTAAAAATATAAGTTTATTCAACACTAGAACATAATCATGAACACACTAACCTTGAGGATTGTCATGATGAAGGCCTCGTTCCCATAAAATAGATAGCCAATCAAAAGGCTCGCCATACGTCTCAAATTGATGTTGAATTTTACTGAAATTGCTTCCAACATTGAGGTATGATCCCGAGAACTGAAGCAACAAAGACACCTGTATGAAACAATTAATTTAGCATATCATCCATTGATTGTACAAGCACTATAATCCGAAACCAAAATATCAGTGATATGCACTAAGAGAACCATTTGGTCAAAAAGGTGTGCGACAAAGTATACATTTGGAAACAGACCAAATAAAAATGTGTGCTAAGATTGTTTGATGAACATAATGCCTTGCAAACAACAATGTCCTCACAGATTTCTATTCCAAACTATACTAAATTCACTTTAACTACCAAGGGTTTTTGGGCCTCCACAACCATATAAAAAGAATTGTTAATAAATTAATGTACAAAACATGACTCTGAGGAACAAATGCATGACATGCATATTGTATATCAATAACCAAAAAAAATGGAACCCAACTTTTGCATGTTCACCTCTATTTTTTAATACTAAGAAAACTTTTGCAAGTATTATGCAAAAATGGCAAACAACAAATCTAGTAAGGATGCATTACAGCTTGTCTATTTATTCCTCTCATTCATTTCCGATTATCCAAATTATTCCAAAACATCAAAGCATTACGCCCTCCCACGCACACAATCTTCATCAATCCAAAACCACACATTTATAGTAGGATGTTGATATTTGATAGAATAAAAATAATGTAACACATTATATCGTTAAGATTGAATTTTAAAATATCATCTAATGTAGTATATTGGATGATCTCTTTCATATTTCACCATACATCATGATTCATTTTGATATTCAATTAAGATTAGAAGTTGTGTATTAGTATAAACAGAAGTGAACTGTGTTATAAGCTATAAGAAATTGTTTCACACCAGATATCAATATTCTGTTGTTTCATATTAATTTGTTCTCTCATTCACCCCATCTCTACCCTAATCTATATAATTTCAATAAAGATAAACATGATAAAAAAAAAATGAACACATGATTAAACACCTGATGATTCCAGGCTGCTTCAACTAAATGAGTACCATATTCTTCGAGCATTTCATACAAAAGCACAAATGCGTCCCAATACTGCTTGTTGTTAATAATCAGGTCATCTATCATCAAAAGGTTACCAACACCAAGTGACGTGGCTTCCTTGTAAGCCCATTTTTCCCTCTTTGTCACACCATGATGCTTTTCATTTGTATTCTTTTTTGAAATGCTAGGCACGGAATTGGTTCCTCCTTGTATATTGAGAGCCATCTTCAATACATGTAAGCTCTGTTTCCTCACTATACTCTCTTTGTCAACCTGATCAGATTTAGTTTCATTCCTAAGTAAGCAAACAATGACAAGTTAAGTAAACACACAGAAAATCATGAAACAGTGCTTGAGTACCAGCCCTATTTTTATTTCCTTCCAGAACTCTTTTTCTGCTCTTATGTCAAATTCTTCAGTTATAACGACTGTATCATGGTCATCATGTTCACATTCTTCTATGGACCAGGAAAAAGAGAAATACAATGATAGAATATTATATGCCTCTCTTCTCTCTAAAGGTCCAATTGAAAACAGTGTTTTGCAGCAGCTCCATATTTTGATGAAGAAATAGTCCCTGAAAACCAATAATATCAATATACAAGATACATATATAAACATATGAGAAATGCATACAAATCAGATGAACATTACCGAGAAAACTCATGTCTCTGCCCACGAATTGAGATTTCAAATGAGTAAATGGCAGGTAATGCTTTAACAATGATAGGAAGAAGCAGGCCTACTGCACAAGACCTGTGCTCGGGACTATGTAAAAGCATCCGTTCAATCAAATTGCAAAGTTCCCAAATCAAAACTTTAATAAATTTATCCGCAATGCACCCTTTTCTTTCCACTGATTTAGAGATTGTATCTGTTAGCATATACTGAAGGGCAGCTTCCAGAATTACAGACAGAACATTGCATGATGTTGACAATTCAAAACTATTTGACCGAGACAGCAACAGCTCCTTGTCCATCGGTGGATCAATCATGACATCATTCAAGTGTTGGTGACATGAATCGGTACTCCATTCATAAAAGTCCAAATCATCATTATGAAGCATACCCATGGAAAGACCAACAGATTTTAAGAAAATTGGCACCAAATTTTCTTCAAGAATTTCCCACGTGCAAGTTTCAATAACTACACCGATTAACGATTCTGTGATCTGTCATCAAAATAATGCACACATCCAACAACGATAGAGGTAAAACAAAATTAGTTAAAAGTTCTCCAATGATTACCAATAAAACAAAATTGTTTGCCTACTTCTCTAATAATACCTGATTAAGTAAATCATGCTGCAAGGGTCTTAAAACCTTAGCTAAAGGAAGAAAACATCTCTGCACAAACAATCCTACAGCTTCACAACCAGTCCCTGTAAAGAAATATATTAGATAGAAGAATATGAAGGGTAATGTGACAGCCGCAAATGCTTCATTCAGTACAGCATCCTACTTACGACTTACAGACCAAAAACAGAGTAAAAGCCATACAAAATTTGAAAACATAATCTGAACGTTCGAGGTAAAAAGAATAAACAAAAGAAGGCATTAGACAAAATGGTTAATTGATAACTCACCTGTTTTCTTCATGAGATGGCAAAACGCGCCTACCAGCGACACAAGATAGGGGCGTTTATCAGCGTCCAGATCATCATCACCTTCGTTGATAACATCCTGTTAAAAATCATCAAATAAAACAAAAATGTGAACAACAAAATAAGTGAGAGAAATGGAGGTTAAATAAAGGAGAAGAATTAGTGGTACCTTAAGAGTTCGAGGGAAATCATTGAGAAGGGAAGCGAAGAGTGACAGGGGAGACAACCCAGTAGACACCAGAATGCAATCCAGCATTGGAGGAACCGCAGGCGGAGGCACCTGATAGAAGCTTTTTGATAGGGAAGCAACCACAGAAGCCATGGAACCTGTCTCTGCTTCTGCTTCTGCTTCAGACATTGTAACACTCTTCTTGAATGGGATGGGCGGTAAAACCCTAATTATCTGTTGCTAAACCCTAAAAACGTCATGGTTTGCAATTTTTGGCGCCCTGACAGTTCATTAAATTAAATTAAATTAAATTAAATTAAAAGGAGTAAAGCAATAAACATTTAGTAAAAGGTGAAATATATGAGTAATAAGCATATTAGTAAGAAATGACTCCTAAATATTTATTTCATTGGTAGGTTAGTCTTTTTCTCTCTTTTTTAAGGAATTTTGCTAAATTATATATTAAACATTAAGTTGGCATATTTGTTATCTGTCAACTAAATTAAAAGGTCCTTCAATAAATATGAAACTAGTAAATTAATATTGTTGTCATGTCATTGGATGTGTGAGAAGTGAACATGCATATATGATTAGTGATGTTAATATATATAGAGAGAGAATGTGTTCGATAAAATTTGTAAACTAACTACTAACTTATAAATTAGTGTGATCAATATACAAATATTTGATGAATACTTTAAAGTCGTTCATTTTAGAAATTTCAAGTTTATAAACTATAAATTACTTCATTAAAGTTATTTTTTGTAATGTATGTAATTTTTCAATGTATATTAATATATTTTATTTATTTTTAATACTATTATTTATTTCAGTATTATATAAATAATTAATTATTATATTATTTTACTGTTTATTAACTTACTTTTTTAATTGTTTATAGTTTAAATAAAACTAATCATTTATAAATTGAAATAACTAATGTTTCATTTGATGATGTTATATAAAAATTACACATCATAAAAATGATAAAAAAAAACTACTCAATGTAATAGAAGTTTAATTTGATAAATAAAAATAAACTAATTTACAAAAATAAATAAAGATTCAATTTGATTAATAATCGTTATAATAAAACATTTCATAAATAAGAAAAAAAACACTGCAACTTTTCAAAATAAATAAAAGTGTAAACAAATTTAATAAGAATTTAATTATTTTAAATTATAATTACATAATAATATATTTTTTACCTAAAATCGCAAATTTCATCTATGCGAATTTATATTTTTTTATACATTTTTTTTTTAAATTTTAAATAATAATTTTTAAATTAAAATAATTATCTTACTAAATTTATCCTCTACGTGATATTTTTAATTAAATTGTTTTTTATTTTATCATTGTTTAAAAATTAATCACTTTTTTAAACTAAAATGTCTATTTATAATAAAAAAAGTTGTCTATAGAAATAAATAAAGATAACACATGCGTTTCCACTTATTTAGACAAAAAAATAATTATATAGTTGTTCTTTTTCAGACCAACTAATTTATAGAGTTTTTTTCATATTGATTTGTGAGAGTCAATTTGTCCAACTTTATCTATGAATGTGAATTATGCGGGATAAATTATAGATTAGCTTCAATTCATCCTATAATTATTATAGGAGATTTTAATTGCCATCCTTAATAATTACTAATGCTTTTACTTTATAAAATTATTGTGGAAAAATGAATTAGGACTAACTTTTTGCCATGGTTATTGCTGTGGAAATTATTTAATGTGTTTTTCCTGTTTTAAATCACTATTATATGAACTTTGATGGTATACTATATATCGTAGAAGAAAGTAGATTTGATGACCATATACAGAGAGTACCATCAGAGAATTATTGTCATGATAAATTGTTGCCAATTATATGGAATTACAATATCAAAAATTATGCAACAATTGTAAATTGACTAACAAATGGACCACATCTATAGAAATAATTGACCATGTGAGTATCTCATATTATTCCACATATCAAATATTTGGAAATTTTCCAACATTAAACTACATACAAGGATCGTGGTGACAGGTATCCGAAAGTGAGTATTGTCTCCCATGTATCACAATATATCAACTATGTCATCAAAGACTTTTAACTAAAATGATAAACAATATGTTTATTTTGGGTCAAACGAAATTTCTCAAAATAAATAAATATGTGCACAACAAAATGAGAAAAAATTAAATAAGAGTTTTATCAAATTAAAAATAATGATTGTCACAACATGAAACCAATTCTCATTTGCACTAAGTGATCCTTAAATTTCTTTAATGCATGCTTTTAGTTAAAAGATCGACAATCATTAATTTTGTGTTAATGTGCTCAATGACCACTTAACATGTTTTCTTATAGCTAGATATTTAATGTCAATGAGATTATTTGACTTTCGCTTCTATATTAAATAACGCAAGTTATCACAATATAACTTAAATGACCTAGCAATTGAATCCACAACTTTAAACACATATAAAACTCTTAAACTATACATCATATGAGGTAACCTTAAAATAAGAAACAAACTCAACCTCCATATTAGATACTAGAGTAGCAGTCAAGGTCTAGTTTTTGCTGCTTCAAAATATAGCTCCACTAGATAGCATAAAAAAATAATCAAATGTTGATTTTCTGGTGTTAATGCAACCAGCAAAATAGAAATAAAAGTAGGTTATCGCCTCCAAACTATTAGTTTGTTTGTGCATGAGAATGAAATCCTTTAATCCTTGAAAAGACTTGATTACCTTCTTTGTAGTTTTCTAGTGGTCAACACCTATATTACTTTGATATCTTCCTAAAACTCCAACCGTCAAATGTGAAATATGGTGCAAAATTGAGCATACATCAGACTTCCAACAACTGAAGCATATGAAACATTCTTCATTTGTTCCCATTCAAGATAATTTTCGGCTCCAATGTTATAATATGTTTCTTGTAAATACACTTCATAATCACTAAAAAATGTTATTTGATCTTTTGATCTTTGTAGATCTTTTTAGTGTTGCTTTACTACCTTCATGAGAAACTTATTGTTCATTTTGTTCTTTAGAAACTTGATCTTTCTCCAACAATTTGTGGAACTTGAATAACTAGTTATTTAATACGCTCTTGAACCAAAGGAGTGTGAATGACTACCAGTTTATCATTTGATTTAGAGGGTTGTATTTCATTATGATTATTCTGAATTAAATCACTCCTACTAATTAATTTATTTTCAAGGAACTTTATATTCTTTGATTCCATAATTCAATTTTTATGAGACGAACAATAAAACATTATAACCTTTTGACTTTTTCAGCATATCTAATGAAATACCACCTAATAATCATAGGTTCTAGTTTCTTCTCTTGTGGGTTATAAAATGTCACTTTAGATGCACATTTCCAAAGGCGTATGTGTTGTAAATTGGGTTTTCAATCTTTGAATAACTCAATATGTGTTCTTAAAACAACCTTGGTTAGAACTCGATTCACTATATACATTGTCGTCTTAAGTGCTTCAATCCACAAGAATTTAGGAAGCTTTGCATGACTCCTCATACTTCTTACCATATCCATTAAAGTTCGATTTATTTTTTCTGCCACACCATTATGATTTGGGTAACCATACATAGTTTATTAGGCAACAATCCCATATTATTGAAGAAATTTCGCAAATGGACCATGTGCTTGTCTACTCAGTGTATCTACCATAGTACTCTTCAGCTCTATCTGATCTCACAATCTTAATTTGTTTCTCGCATTGTAACTCTACTTTATCCTTAAAAACATTAAAGGCATATAAAACTTCATCCTTAGAATGAAATAAGTAAATATACATGTATCGTGAGTAATAATCTATAAAGGTGATGAAGTATCTCTCATATTACTCTCATCTATATTTAGACAACAAATATTTGTATGAATAGTTTCTAGTAAGTTTGAACTCCTTTTAACACCTCTTTTGGATTGGTTAGTTTGCTTACCCTTAGTCCAATCTAGACCAGTTTCAAAATCAGTGAAATCTAAAGTATTAAGTACTTCATCATTTACTAATCGCTTGATTCTCTCGGTGGAGACATGTCTCAATATTCGATGCCATAAGGTAGGGGAATGCTAATTCACAACACATCACTTTAACCCAACATAAACATGCATTGAACTATAACCAATATAATTTGTAATTTAATGGAGTAAAGACCATCGCATAGTTCACAAAAACCAACAACTTTTGATTTATTCAACAAAGTAAAACCACATTCCATAAAATTAAAGGAAACACCCAAAGGTGCAAATCGCAAAATGGAAATTAAGTTTTTATCAAAACTAGGAACACAAAAGACCTATTTTTCTAAACACAAAATAAAACCACTACTAAAACCAAATTGCATGTCCCAATGGTTTCCACATATGAACTCATATTGCTTTCTGAATAGATGCAATGTTCACGTCCCATTGATTTCCTTAGGTTTTGCATACCCTATATGGTATTACAAACATGGATTGTAATTCTGTAATCAATCCACCATGTTTTGTGATTAATACTAGTCATATTAAATTCATAACAAAAGTAATTACCTTTCTTCTCTAACCAATTCTTCAATTTATGCAATCATTCTTCATGTGTCCCATCCTTTTACAAAAGAAACACTTGGACTCCTTCTTTATAATCGGCTTAATAAACACTTTTCCCTTCTAATTAACTTGATTCTTCTTATTCTTAAAACAAGTAGTCAAGTTTACCATTTGACCTTCCTGCATTAGCAATCTTTCCTCTTCTTGAACACACATGGTCATTAATTCAGTAATAGATCACTTATCCTTATGTGTTATAAGCAATTTTAAAATGAGCATATTAATGAGACAAAATAAATAAAATATAACATACTTGAAGAGAATTAGACACGGTAACCTCAAAGGCCTTTACTTGAGCCACAATGTCCCTCACGTGCATGATTGATCACGCACTCCTTGAGTCATGATAAGCTTTAAGGATAAAAAATAGATGATAATAGTGTTGGTAAGGATTTATCAAATGTGATGAATTGTTCACCAACAACCTTTAACAAATATCTCACATTATCGTGTTGATCAATAGAACTTGAATACCAACAACAAAGTTTATCTTTATTAATGTGAGACAATTTAACCTCTCCCACTTCTCATAGAGATCAACAACATCTAGAGTGTTGGTCTTAGTAGTAACAATGATTCTAGTTTTCTAATAACATAATCAATGTTCATCCAATCCACATGGAGAAGAACTTTCTCTTTCCAAAACTTATAATTATCCCCTTTTAGTTTCAGAATACCATAATGGATATTAGAAATATCCACATATTGAAAATTTTCAAATTTCTTTAAAAATACATGTTCATTATCATAATTCGAGAATATAACAAAATAATGTATTGTCAATGCAAATATGTTTTAATGAATGAATCTAGTGACATAAAATTTGTCTGTGGTCCAAAATCACACTCAATTAGACTTACATAACCAAATGATGATATGTTTTACTAGTGCAAACATGTCTTAATGAATGAATCTAGTAACACAAAACTTGTTTGTGGGCTAAAGTCTTACTCAATTAGACTCACATCACCAAATAATAAGACAAGACTATTATGCTATTATGTGTTACAGATGTAAACATTCGTCTTAATGAATAAATTTAGTAACATAAAACTTGTTTGTGGGCTAAAGCCTTACTCAATTAGACTCACATTACCAAATGAATGATAAAACTATTATACTTTGATGTAAACACTTGTCTTAATGAATAAATCTAGTGACATAAACAGAGACAAATATTCTTTATGACATAAAGGGCCATCACCCTCGTATTTTTTTTAATATTCATACAAATGAATATATTTTATTATTAAATACTTTTAATTTCATCCATTTGGGTTCAATTATGCACATGTAACATTTTTTTTATTGCTCTTCAATGTGGTAAACTTGCATTAGATAAGAAGTGCATTAATTATAATTTTATTTCCTTTTTTTAAGTAGTTTGACTTCGGAGATAAGTCTCATCTTGATTTCACAAGACACAAATAAGATTACTCTTAACTGAAAGTTATAAAAATTTACTATAAATTACAAATATTATGCAGATAATTTGTTTGATTAATATATATATATATATATATATATATTAAATAAGATCCCAAAATTATATTTGTATAAATTAATATATAATTTAAGTTATTTTTTTTAATTTTAATATATTTTATATATTTAACGCTCTCAACTTTTGTATACATCTATATAAGGCACCCCTAAAACATTAAAATATTTGTTGAAGATTTGTCACGGGACATAAATTTGCATAAATTTGTCTATGGGCTAAAGTCTTACTCAATTAGATTCATTTCTCATTCAATCAAATAAAACTTATACTATCATGTTTGAACCATGTAAGCACACATCTTAATGAATGAATCTAGTGACATAAAACATGTTTATGGACTAAAGTCTTACTCAATTAGACTTATCTAACCAAATGATAAAACTATTAGATCATGTTCATTTTCTCAACAATTCTTGCAAAAAATATTAGAAATATAATCCAATATTTCATCTTAATTAATCGTATAAAGGTAAGAAGATTCTTGTGAATAAAAATTCATCACATTACATATAATTAATTATGATTAATGTTTATTTACATGATTATCAATATCAATAAATCAAAGATGTTGTGATGTTCATTATTGATATTAATCAAACCTTATCAATCGAGCAAAAGACATATATGGATATAAATGAAGTGTAATTATAGTTATTTGAGTAAAAGAGAAACATAACAATAAATCATAAAAAAATAATATAAACTAATGATAATTTTAAACACCATAAATCCACAATTATATATATATATATATATATATATATATATATATATATATATATATATATATATATATATATATATATATAAAAGACGTTTATTGTCTATGAGGGATCACGGTCTTCCTAATTTTTTTTATTTTTTTAAAATATATATAATATATTATATTAATGAAATTAAATTAAATAAGTTCTTATTTTTTATAAAATATAATATTTAATGTTAATAAATAATAAAATAAAAAATTAAATATAATAAAGATTAACAAAATTTATTAAGATGTTTTTTTTTGTGTTTTTCCTCGTCGTCTTCTAAGTTTATCATATATTGTATTCATATTTTACTCATGTGTTTCTTTTTTTTTTAGAAAAAAATAAAAAAGTTATACACAAATTTATTTATTTTTTGCTTTTCTCTTCCGTTGTTTGAAGATAAAAAACGCAACTCTCTCTTTATAGTGAAATATTAATTTAATAGTTAATATTTTTTTCATCTCATGAGTTTTTTTGTATGTTTCTTTATGAATATAAAAGGAAATGTCATATACTATATATTTTTTCATAATCATTTTTTAATTGTAACTTGATTATCATAGATTATTTTTAGTAATTACGTCTCTCAATTTTCTATTATATCTTGATAAATTATTTTTGAGTCTGAAACTTTTTTTTTCAAACAACATATATTGATGAGGAATAAAATAATAGATTTCTTTAAGAGGAAAAAGGAAGATATAAACAAGACAGACATACTTCTTCGGATAATATTTTCAAGCATGATACTAAGGATCAATTGTTGAATTAGAGGAACCATTTATTAGGATTCAAAGAATTAGAGGTGTGAAGATTCATATTAATTTTTTGGAATTTATTCCAAAAAACATTATCAAATATAGGGATATCCAATGAAAGAAATGAAATTAGAAAAACTTATTTAAAATAGGTAAATACAACTTCAAAATTATCATTTTATCAAGGAGAAACATAGACAAAAAATTCAACATTAAATTATATATAATTTTATTATATTAGTTAGAATAATTAAATATATAAATTTTGAATATATTATTTTTGCCCACTCAAGATTTTTTTAAAGATCCGCCACAATGTGGATCCTTACTCAATGCATAACACTATATTAACTAATATGACACCCCCCTTAGGAACACCATGTTCATGCACTGTAAATATCTATACACAAATTATTTCACCACTTTGTCTTTCATTCTCTTAAAACCATAATCATCAAATATGTACTTGTAAAAGAAGACAAATTGTACTTGTAAAAGTGGACAAATTCACTTTTCCGATGGATTTTTTGATTTTTTATGTATGTATATTTCATTTTGAGTAGACCATTTATGAAGGCAATTAGAGTGATTATTGATGTTGATGAATGTCACTTAAAGGTGTGTGCAATATCAGACAATCACCTTTAATGTTCTTGAAGCAATGAAGCATCTTGGAGATAATGGCAATTGATGTAAGGTGGATGAAATAAATGTAGTGATTGAAGGCACAAAATCAAATACATTGGAAATCTTCGATGGAAAGAGTTTTGATTGAAGCTTATGAATATCTCACAATGGAAGAAGAAGTTGAAGTGGAAAAGGTGACAAAACAATTGGAAGACAACATATTTCATGTGATGAAAAGGGTTGTGTTATGAGAAGGACATGAAATTTTTTTGAATAATTATTATGTATAAGGATGGAAAATACCAAAATACCCTTGAATTATTTACATTTGATTATTCTCTTTGGTTTAATGGTGTGTTTTTGAATCAATGAAAAACATATCTCTTATAGTCAAACCTCATTACAACTTATGAAAGACCTTTTGATCTAATTATACATGTGACTTGTCTAAATTAGATGATCAACAATAGTTAATCAAGTGATTTCATAACATGTTGAGTGTGAGTAATCATTGATAAACACGTTGTACAAATTAAAACACTAAGTATTATGAGTTGTTTAAATTCAATAGTCTAATTATCGTCTATTATAATGTTTAAGGATTGAAGTGAATAAATAGTATCATATCATTCTATCTTAAGTTTTGGAGCTTTAAGTGAAATCCTTTTCTACTACATGATTAAGATTGAAAAATTATTTACTCTTAAATTATTATGGTAGGTTGACCTGAGTTTTTTTATTCTTATATTTCATGAGAGCATAAAAGAGTTTAAGTTAGGACATTTTGATTGTCATTATCATTGTTTTTTTATGTTTGTTTTTATCTTTTATGGTATTTTTATTGTTATTTTACTTTTTCTTTTATTTTAATCATCTCTTAAAATTTAAATATTCAAATAAAAAAATTATTCAAGTTTTATTCTACCACAAATAAAAAATATTTCTAAAATTATACTAATAACTTTTACATAATTTAATACTAGTACAACACAATATTTCTCAAATTATTATTACCATAAATTCTTAAGGCTCTGTTCGTATGAAAGGATCGTTCTGATACGTTGATTCACGATGACGGATTATAAAAAAAAATTGTATGCATTTTAAAGGATGTGCGCAGATGGATGAAGATGAACTTGTGGGATTCTATTCAAAACAAATCCTTCGGTATAAAGAAGATTTGAGAGAATGAGGGAGAAATTTACTTTTATATCCTCACCTCTTAAAAGCAAAATATGAATTATTATTATATATATATATATATATATATATATATATAATAATTAAAAATAATTTTAAATAATAGTAGTTATTATAAAAATAAAAATAATAATAATTTAATATAATTTTTTTAAATTTTATTTAATAATAGTTTTTAAAATTTAATATTTTTAACTAATTCATTATTTCATATATTTTATCATTAGTAATCTTCAAATTTTATCTATTATAAATTTTTATTTTATCTTTCACATCACTCAAATCACTCACTAACTTTCATAAAATTCATTTTCAAATCCATTCACTTTATCCTCTAAATCCACTCAAAAAAACAAACATATTCATCCAAACAAATTCATATTCACACTCTCCTCCAAATTCATCTTTTCGAGTGAACATAGCTTAAATAAATATATATTTGTCAAATATAATTTTACAACAATTTCCACAAATACAAATATTATCTCATTTTTATTTTTTCTTTTTTTAATATTTTAATTCTATTTTTTTAAATTGAAAAAAAAAATCAGAATATTCCGATGAGGAAAGACCCGAGTAACGAATCCTGACCTCGCCATCGCCAAAAAAAAGTGTATTAATAGATATTATAAACAATATCCCATCTGTCTAAATAAAAGGGGGAATCTATGAAATTTGGGAAAAAAATTATACAAAATGAGGAATAGCGGGGAATACGTGAAGACCAGTGACAAGGGTACTTTTGACAGTGTCTTTCCGTACTTGGCATTCAAACAAAATATTATAAAATGTGTGTTTCACGTGACATTTGATGCGACGGCATCATAAAATGCTCCACACGTAAGAAGAGGCTTCAAATTTTTTCATAGAAGATATTTAATTTTTTAAAAACTATAAACCACTTATATTTTTATTATCTTTTAGAAAGGATTCTTAAGCTATGATCTTTTTTGTCTATTTACTGTTCTCAAGTATAAGTAAGCACGGATTTTAAATTATATTTATGTTCGTTTCCAATAATTCACAGGAGAGAGAAAACACGGAAATGAAAAATTTATAATTTTTTAATTTTCGTATAAGTGTGGAGATTTGAGGAAGATAATACTCTATTACTAAAATATTCCTTCTTCTTCACATGTAATTCTTTATTTTATTTTCTCAGTTACAATCTTATGTGAAACTTTTGAAAATATATAGTTGGTGAAATTTTTCATAAAAGATAGAAGTAAAGAACCATCATTGTTGTGCCTATATTGTTAAAAGTTATATGATTTATAAATAATATATATAGTAATTAAATATAATAATAAATTATAAAATTTTGAAATAATAGTAATTATTATAAAAATAATAATAATTTAATATAATTTATCTTTTTTTAATTTTGTTATTAAAATTTATGAAATAATATTTTTACTAATCTAAAAATTATTTTAAATATTTTTACCATTAAGGGTATTTTGATAATCTTCAAATTTTATCTATTAAAACAATATTTTTAGTCTATTACATCATTCACTAACTTTCACAGAATTCATCTTCAAATTCACTCATTTTATTCTATAAATGCACTAAAAAAAACACACGCTTTCGTTCTTCACTCAAATTCACACAAATTCATCTTCACACAATCTTCCAAATCCATATATAAAAAAGAATACAACAAGGGTTGAATTAGAAAAGAAGACATTTGGTAAAAAGTTACTGTAATAAAAGATTAAACTTTATTATTAATAAATAAGTTAAAATCATTCTTACGATAAAAGATGAATGATGACAATTAGTATTTAAATTTAATAAATGAGAAACAGTGTAAGAGAGAGAGCTAGATTATTCAATAATAAATTCATTCAATCTAAAAATTATGTTAAGAAATGACATGAAAAATCAAATTTTGTCAAATTATATTTGATTCGATTTATCTAAACGTATGATTTGCTCGTATTGATTATGGTGTGCCGCGTGTGAAGGGTGAAGAAAAAATTAAAGTGTGAAATAGCGGTGAAAAAAGATAGGAACAAAGAAAAAAAAAAGTAGTTAGGCCATATTATTATTATTATTATTAATTACTTTTCTGGTTATTTTTTTTAAATTGTCAAATTGGTCTTCTATTTTTTTTAAGTTTCAATTTAGTCTCAACTTTTAAAAAATTAGTGCAATGTGGTGATTCTCATTACATTTTTTGAAATGAATCAATAATTTTTCATCAAAATTAAAGTTATTAATAATGATTATTTGCTTTATTGGTGTAATTAATATAATCATAGTGCAAATTTTGATAAAAAATTATTGATTTGCTTCAAGAAATTTAACACAAATTAACCAAATTGCATCAATTTTTTAAAAATTAGGACCAAATAGAAACTTAAAAAAATTGAATGAACAATTTGACACTTTTGGACAAAAATAAGGATCAAAAGAGTAATTAAACATATTTTTTAAAAATAAAGTGAAATTAAATTGAGTAAGAAAAAAAAATAGAGGATCACATAAATTTAAATTGACGTATAATATATATATATATATATATATATATATATATATAGTTAGTTAGTTAGTTAGTTAGATAGATATGTATAAGTTATGAGAAGGTGTACAAATATGTACAAGAGTTGTTTGATGAAAAACAACTCAAAGAGAGTTTGTCTCCTAATTTATTAGAAATTTATCCAATGTATAAAGTACAAAATCTCATGATACAAGGGGAAAAGAAAAATCTAATATTTATCATCATAAAAAATATATTTGATAATAATAAAAAAGGAATAAAAATATAATATCTCTATCACTCTTCCCCAAGTAAGCATGAATATTATAAAGCCCAACTTGGAAATAGTAACCTATGATGCCCAGACACGGATACAGATACAGACACGACACAGACACGAACACGGATATGGAGATACGACAAAATTAAAATAGTACAAGACACAAACATGACAATATATACATACACACACACATATATATATATATATATATATATATATATATATATATATATATATATATATATATAATCTTAAAAAAGATATACTAAATGAATCTTATAAAAAATATATATAATCTAATAATTATATTTCATAATAAAAAAATAAAATAAACATTTAAAATATCAAGTCTTATATATCTATTTTTGTTGCTGATCTTTATTTTATTTTGATAGAAGATAAGAAAACTTTGATTTTCTTTTTAATTTTTTTTTTTGGATTTTCCTTTATTCTTTCATAAATATCAATTTTTTGATAAGTGTATATAATATATAATGAATATCTTCAACATGAATATATGTCAAAATGTTCCATTCGTGAAAATTTTTCCTCTAAAATTTGGGATTCGCAACAACTTTTCCCAAATTGCGTATAATGCAGTGTTCAAATAAATAGAGTCGTATCTGATGCAGTGTCCAAATTGATGGTCGCGTCTGAACCATGGGCAAGCTTCGGACTCCACGTCGTGCAGGTGTCTGCGTCGCCTCTGCTTCGGGAGCGGGAAGCGCGTTCCAAACGGTGTGTCAGAGCATCACAGGTAGTAACCTAGGAAGCAAAATAATGCAATTACTTCTTAGTAAACATATCAGCAAGTTGACTTGTGGAAGGAACGTGGAGAAGATGGATAAGGCCATCAACAATTTTGTGTGATGTGACAATCAAGTTCCATATGCTTGGTTCTCTCATGAAAATTATAATTTTTGGCAATATGAATTGTGGAATTGTTGTCACAAAAGTCGGTGTATGGAGTGGAAACACAAATATGCAAATCCTAAAAAAAGGTATTGAATCCGTTGTAGGTTGTAGTTCACAAGCCAGGGATGCCAAGGCGTGATACTCAGCCTCAGAAAAATATTGTGAAATAATGGTTTGTTTCTTAGACTTCTAAGCAACCAAAGAGGTACCAAAGAAAACACAATATCCAAAAACATAGTTTTTGGTAGTGACACATGTTGCCCAATCAGAATCAAAAAACATATGAATTTTAAGAGAGGTATTGGACTTATACAAAAGACCATATACAGGAGAATGTTTTAAGTACTGAATGATTTGTAAAGCTTGTTGCATATGTGGTTCACGCGGAGAAGAAACAAAGTGGCTGAGTTGCTGGACAACAAAACTAATATCATGCCTAGTGTTGGTCAAGTAAAGTAATGGTCAAATCAGACGCTGAAAGGAAAAAAGATATTGTAGAAGAGCTCCCTCGTTGGCATGGAGTTTAGTAGAAGGATTAGATGGCGTTGGTGCGGGTTTAAATCCAAGCATCTCTACCTCTGAAATAAGATCTAAACAGTATTTCCTTTTGTTCAAACCTAATTCATCAAGAGAATGAGTAACTTCAAGATCCAAAAAATATTTGAGAAGGCTAAGATCTTTAATAAGAAATCTAGAATGAAGATGAACTTTTACAACATTGATTTCAATAACGCTATTACTAGTGAGAACCACATCAACAACATAAACCAACAAAATAGTAATAACATAGTAAACCAAAACAGTAATAGCAGAGATATATTTCTTCACAAAGAGTGGTCAGCAAAACTTTGTATGTAACCAAGAAAAAATAGCTTTGGAGTTAATTTTTGATTCATATTATGACTGACTTGTTTTAAACCATATAGAGACTTGTTAAGCTTACAAACAAGATTTGGCCGGGGAAGAAAAAAACCAAGTAGAGGCTTCATATAGATCTCTTCATGTAAATCTTCATGGAGGAAAACATTGTCAACATCCAACTGATGAATAAACCAATCACTAACAACGACCAAGGCTAAAATGATATCTATTGTGGTAAGTTTGACAACAAGAGAGAAGGTTTCAAAATGATTAAGCCCCTCGGTTTGAGTAAAATCCTTAGCCGCCAAATATCAACATGGATAAGTTCAACAAAATGAAAAGATTTACTATTGCTGGAAGAATATTTCAAACGTCTTTGTTTGGCAAAATCACAAGCAATTATCCTAGTTGCTCCAATCGTCTTGAAGGTATCAATTTGCAAAATAAGACAAGTATTTTGGGAGAAAATCATAAAGCAATTAGTAGAGTTAAGCAATTTAGGAATAAAAATGAGTTGAACAGAAAATTAAGGAACAAAAAAAGTGTTACAATGGATAATTGCTCAAGACAAGAGTACCAAAGAATGTAGTAATGACATGGTTTTGGTTGGGTAATTGTATAAAAATAAAGGAGAAATAAGTTTGAGATTTTAAAATAAACATTTAAAAGGACAAATAAGGTCAGTAACACCACTATCTAAAATCCAAGAAAAAAAGTGAAAAACAAAACATGTGGGTTTGGTAGTACATTGATGAACAACAACAATTGTGGGAGAAGAATAATTTTGAGACTGTTGGATTAAGGCGAGAAGAACTTCATACTACTCTCTAAAGAAACCAAACTAAGTTTTAGCTTTGCCATCCTTCTCGGCAGGAATGGTATCAACCATACTAGCAAATGGCTTGGAAGGAGGAGATTTGACTTTAGTGTTTTAGTAATAGCCTTAAGTTAGACCATGCTTAATACAACAATTATCAGAGGTGTGATTGGGATTATGACCACTAGTCTGAGTAAAACGTCCTCGTCCACGATTACCGGATAAACCACTATGAAAATTTTTACTATGTCCCTCGTTAAAGGCAAGATTGATAATAGAATCTTGAGAATTATAATGAAAAGTAACATTAAATTCACGTTCTTGTTGAAGAATCAAAAAGAAAATTTTCACCAGAATATGCATAGGCTCTATAAGCATAATTTGGGACCGAACATGAGAGAATTCATCATTCAGTCCACTAAGAAATTTGATGACACAATCATCATTCATGCTCTTTTTTGATCTTAGAAATCAAGTAACATGTGCAAAGAGAAACACAAGTACATACAAGAATCGTGCGATACAAAATGAATTTTTCCAAAGGATGTGAAGTCGTGTGTAATATTGGGAAATGGTGGAATCACCTTGTGGGTAGCTCTTAATTTCTTCCTGTAAATCGACAATGCAAAATTTATCACCATGAGAGAACATTGAAGAAGATTAGTCCATATATCAAACGCAAACTCTATCCGCATAATATATTGTTGTGGGTCTCATTGAGCGAGTGAGCCACCGAATTACCATTTTGTTACATCGTTTCCAAGTTTCATGCAAGGGATCATTAAGGGGTGGACATGGAAGGGTGTCAATAACAAAACAATAATTGTTTTTGGTTTCCAACACAACGAGCATACCATGTTGCCATTGCGAATAATTGTTATCAAATACCAAGACAAGAGCAGGATTCTCACCGGGGTGAAGAAATATGGGATTTGCGGGATTTGTGAGATGATCAGAATATGGGTCAAGGTTCACGAGGTTTGTGGGAGTACCAGAGGATGAAGTAAGAGTCGTCGTTGTAGGAAATCAACAAAAAAAGAGAAAATGTGAAAGATAATTTAAATTTGATAGCATGTTAGAGATGTATAATATGAGAATGAAGACCGCGTACACAAAATAACTCAGAGAGCTTGCCCCTGATTTATTATAAATTTTTCAATATAAAGTACAAAATCCCAATATAAGGAGAAAAGGAAAACCTAATATGTATCATCACAAAACAAAATATTTGATACTAATAAAAGAGAATAAAAAATATAATATCTATATCATACATATATATATATATATTAATATTTTTAATTTAGTCTTAATATTTTTACAATTATTGATATTTTTTTGTAATTTAATAGTTTTTTATATTATTATATTATAATCATTATTTTATAAAACTTAATTTTGTTATTACCATTTTTCTAAATTTTATTAAATTTTTATTATTTATTTATTTTATTGTCATTATTTTAATAGTTTTTTGTTTTTGTTTTTGTTTTCTTTCATATGGTTATGTTTAGCAAATAATATTACTTATATAGATAATCAAAATATATTTGGATCATAAAGCCTATTTAAAAATCTTAATTTAATTTTATTTGATAAGACTCATTATTTTAAGAATAAATTTAAACTATTTATAGATATATAAATATAACTATATCATCACTCTAAATAATAACACACACATGCAATATTTTTAGCTTAAGCAAGATACATATACAGTCTACCACATTGGTTTTTCTTGTCTTTCTTCTCATGAAGGAGGAGAGTAAAAATCATACAATCCCACACAAGGTGTATTTATTTTTTCAGATTAGCAAATACAAACACAAGTGATCTCCGTCTTCGATTTCACGTATACATTGCATCCGTGGATGGACTAGAGAAAGTTTTGTAACCTAAATAAAATTAAAAGGATATAGAAAGGTGGCATAGAAAAAATAAATATAAAAGATTTGAATAGAGTATTTTCATGGGCCATGGCAGATTCCATATTGCAATTATTGTAGTGCCATCATGGTATCAGCGTTCATTGTATTTGTAGGTCTTAAGGAATCTTTGTTAAGTGCTCCTTTAAGTCCGTGACACACTCATCCACACCCACACTTTCATCTGAGCCACTGTTCTCAGTCCAAACACTTCTCCATTTCTCATCTGAGAATGAGGAGCATCTTTGCGCTTCTCTTTATTTTGGGTACTCTCTTCTCTCTCAATTTTGTTCTGTACTCTGTTTGGCCGCTGAACGAAAAAAAAAAAAAAAAAAACAAGGCGGCAACAAACACCCTAATATATATACTGTGCTGTAAAATTTTTAATTTTTGTTGGTTTTCTTGGTTGTTGGAAGGAGGAGTTTTGGTGGTTGAAGAGTGTAGGGAATGACTTATTTTGTTTTTGTTGATTCTTCAGGCTTGTTTAAGCATGCATTTTCTGAAGAAGGGTATTGCTCTGCTCCTTCTGGACTTAGTACGGAAGCGAAATCAAAGCCTCTTTATTGGAAAGTCGACAATCCCACTCTCTCTCCTGTTCACCTTATAGGTTAGTCAAATGTTTTTGTTATACTATTTTTCTTTCGTATCTTAAAAGAGGGATATTATTATGGTGATGTAAATTGTTTAATGGAGCAGGAAGCAAACAAAGACTGCTGGTGGTTGCTGATTAGATTTCCCTTGATTTTTTTAATAGACGAGTGTTTTGTGTCTATGTCAATATAGGGTCTTTCTTGGAAAGACAAGATCATTATATTTGCAAAGAAATTATATAAATGCTTTATAGAAAGTTTTTGATGCATAATAAAATAAAACATATGAGGCCGTACAGTTTGTAGCAGCAGGCTTCTATGCTTTGTTAACTCAAGAAGTTCACAAAGTTTTGGACTCATGGCTTTTCCTAAGATGTGGATTTCTAATTATTATGATATTATTATTTTGGTTGCTGAAAGAACTGGCTTGAGAGGTGAAGTGTGACACTTGACGACCAGGCTTGATTATTATAGTTCTTTCTTGAGTTGTGATATATATGTTAATTATAAGGAACTATATGTAAAGGGTATTTTGATCTTAAAGTTTCTTTTGCTCTTTAAGTCTTGGACTATTTTCATGAAAAGAACTTTGCAGTGAATTTGCATTGGACTGAGTTTACTTGCTTTTGTTTGCAGATTTACCTGGATTCACACGCAGTGTTTACAAGACTACTCATGCTTTGATATCACCAGAAAGTCATGTATATGGCCCATTGCCTGATTGGTATTCCTGACTCTCTTCATTTGTTTTAATTATGATTTTAAGCCTCTTCATTGCCCTCTTGTTGTGTAGTAACTTTAAATTTCTTTGACAGGAGCGACACAACTGGGGCATATTTAATTTCACCAGAAATGGGTTCACACTTTTTAATGTACCTAGCTAAGTTGAAAGGTTTGATTATGACTTATTTCACTGAATCTATTATATTTACCAAGTTGCCTGGGTATATTGTCATTAGATGATATTGCTGCTTCAGCATTTGTGAATCAACAATTATTTTAGTCATCTACACTACATATATTTGCCGATATACTAATTTTTTGATGCCATTATCTTCTCCTATACAATTATGCATCATTTGGATGCCACTTTATTCCTTTCTTCGGTATCCAAATTATATGGGCTATTTACAAGCCTCCTAACATTAGATCAACATTATTGAAAAAAGAAGTGTGGCATGGAAAATATTGAACCCCAAGAAAGATAATGAAAGAAAAATTACCCTGTATGGTTAATTGCACCTCAGAAAATCTGGGTTCATCCCTCACAGAGGATTCTCTCTGTATAATCCAAAGTAAAATTTCTCTGGTCCAATGCTGCTCGTCAACTGCTTTAACATACTTGAACTCTACAAAGCCTGGGAATGGCTTGTAAGTTGTTCTGTTCCTTAACAAAATATCTTCCTTTCATGATTCTGTGCCATTGTGTCTGGTTCCCGTTTGTTTCATTGTCTTGGAACCAACCTCCAAAATAAATATGCGACTGGTCTTTTGGTTCAGCCTAACTTTTAATGTTTGGCAATATCTTATTTGCTTTTCTTTTTAAAGATCAAAGTGATATTGGGTTACAATTTCAATCATATCCTCCAAGTCTACCTTTACACTTTCCCTTATTAACTCCAATGGGCATTTAATTTGTGACGTTTAATGTTTTATATATGTTGCCGTTGTCAGTTTTCCCTGAAACTGAATTTTCTGGTACGCCTTTGATACTTGCTTTGTCCCTTTTCTAGATAATTCAAGATCAGGACTACCCCTGCCTGGTGTGGAGAGGTTGTAAACATGCTATTTCACCTTTTCAGTTTCTGCACTCTACCCCTCCTCAATTTCTTGTCCATGACACTCCAACTATTTATGTGTAGATTTATCTTTGTGCTCCAAGGAACTGTCACAATCACTAATGCCACTGGTGTTAGCCAACTACTTCAGGTAATAAGTCTACAATTATTATTGTGAATGTTTCTGTCAGTATGATCACCAATTTTGAGTACTGTTAGAAATTGATATTTGATACAAATTTCAGGTTTGGTTAATATGTTTCTTAAATTACTGTCATCTCTTTTCCTAAAGTAATAAAAGAAGAAAACATTATTAGAAAGGAAAAAGAATCTGGAGGAGAATGAAATATCCTCCTTAAAAGAAACAGTTGACGATAACAGTGGGCCAAGTTTGCCAAAAAAATTAAACGGCACTTTCAATCTCTTCTCCTATCACTAGTTACAGTTGCCTTGAAAAAATCTCAAGTAAAGTGCACCAAAGGAAAGATGTAGGCACTATCTCATCCTATAAAAATATCAAGGGAAGAGAGAAACCCTTGAAAATTTGGACATTCCTCTGCTGCCAAATGCACCAGAAAGCTGTACATGCCACTCTTATTGTAAACTTGTACCCTCCTCAATGCACTAGTACCCTTCGGAAATTATCATGAGAAACTGCTTCTCAAGGTGTAATGATACACCTGTTGTCACTCAATGCAAACACAAGCAGAAGGCTGTTTTTGAACTACGGCTACTCATAAACCACATGCAAGAACGAAATGTTTTCACTTATCGTTTCCCTCTACCAGTATTTATGCACTTGTAGGACTTCCATGTTAATCATGTTAGCTTCAGGAAGTATATTATGCATGATGTATTCTTATTACTGTTTTTCTTCTAACTTTTTGGTGACATTTTTCTTAGATTCAACTCATTATATAAGTGTGCTATTTATACAATAGAAGATTCAGGGGCATTGAAATTGGACTTAAATTCAAGATACAATCCTTGGAATGTTTTTATATAAAAATAAAAGGTGATTGCTGTTGCTTCAAAATTTTATTTTCTTATAATCTGCCATTACTATTTTTCATTGCTAGAGAACTTTATGCTTTAATAATCATCATAGGAATATTATATGACAAAAAGGAAAACAGAAGGAATGAATGCTTAAGTTGATTGCAGTTTATGATATTATTTCTTTTTGTCACTCTATTGCAAGTTTCGCTCCTTTGGTGAATCCTCTTATTTTCCAGTTTTCTGGTTATAGGAAGTAATCTTAGAAATTCATATTTCCCTCACTTGTGATACTTATGATGACCATAGTTTTATGTGCACACTGCTTAGCTATGTAATTAGTGAAAGTAAACCGATTACATTTGCAGTGTCTTTCTTTTAGTCATGTTTTTGTCTGGCTACTAGCTTTTATACCATCTTTATGAAAGTTTAGATAATCACTATATCTTCTATGAAGGCTATAAAAATTTTCATATCATGGCTTTAACTCCAGGTGGATTCATATGCTTATTTTCCTCCAAATTTTGAACATTCAATTGAATCTGATGCACTTGGTACTATTGTGGTATTTGAACGAAGGTTTGTACTTTTTACTTCCCCACCTGCAATTTATATGTATCAATCCATTTTATATTCAAGATTCTTTATAAGTTGTCGCCATATAAATTGGTATAGGATGCACAATATATATTTTTTGTGTACATTCAAATAGTGAGCTGTCACGAGTACTCTCATGACTTGAGTATGAAAAATGTCTATAATCTTTCAGATATTCTCCACTGGCTAATCATATCCCAGAGCCATTGGTTGGTTCAACTGATAAGCATCCACTCCTTGAAACTCCTGGCGAGGTAAGTTGACTCCAATATTCTGAAAAGCAGTTTGCTTTATTTTATCTTCTTTTTCTTGGCTTGAAACAGGGAGTATATTTTCCAATTTAGGATGATAGTTCATAAAAGAACATTTATGACACTGTTATGTCTATTAACGTCATTGCATGGGGCAATACTTACATGTTTTGGGTTCATGTCACTGATCATTAATGTAGGTGTGTTCATTACTCTGAAACATGCAATCGTCTTTTTCTGGATGTGTTACACTTATCAATTCAGATAACTTTCTGACTGTCCATGTTTAGCAACTAATACAAGTTAATATATGATTTTAAACTATTGTGATATATCAGAATTCCTCGTGTGTTGAGGTTTATTCTATATAATCAGGTCTGAGTAAGAGAGTAAGAGAAAAATAAAAGAAAAATGTACAGAGAATAAGGTTATGAGAATATAAATCTGGCAGAGATATAAGATTATGAGAATATAAATCTTGCAGAGCCGGTTAGATACTCTCTCATAAACTTACATCTTGTACAGAACACAAAAGTAAAAGTAGAAAGATACAATGTTTTTAAGCCTTTGAATGATTACTGCATCTTTTAATAAATATTACTCAAGGCATCCGTAGATGCCTAACAAAAAATTACTCCATAAAA